>MDSW01098661.1_pt1 | contig 11497 bp, 6 predicted proteins | sample 811171 | NCBI WGS metagenome assembly MDSW01 (sample SAMN05326641, study PRJNA326480) | marine metagenome | isolation source: seawater | place: Atlantic Ocean: North West | collected 2012
GGCGCGCTCGCCGCGGCTGGCGCCCGAAGCGCCCGAAGCGCCCGAACCCGAGCCCGAGGAACCGCTGGCGCCTTTCGCGGCGCGCACGCCGCCGAAACGCAAACGCGTGGACCTCCCCATCGAGGTGCTGATGGGCCTAGGCGGCGAGTCGCTGAACGCCGTCGGGACGGAGTGGCAGAGGAACCGGATGTTCGAGCGCGAGGAGCGAGCGGGGAGCGACCGCGAGGGGGCGCGCGAGGGGGCGACGCCGACCGAGCAGGCGGCGACGCCGCCGCAGCCGGCGGCGACGCCGCCCGAGCCGGTCTCGACGCCGCCGCAGCCGGTGGCGACGCCCGCGGCGTCGGCGCCCCCGAGGCCTCCCGCGCCGCCTCCGCCTCCGCCTCCGCCTCCGCCTCCCGCGCCCGAGGCGCCCGCGGCGGCGGTTTCGGACGTGGACTGGGACCCCGCGGCGGTGATGGCGGACATGGGCTTCGGCGACGCGCCCGAGGAGCCGAAGAAGAGCGGCAAGAAGAGAGGCGGGCTCTTCGGCGGGCTCTTCGGCGGCGATAAGGGCGGTGACGCGGGCGGTGGCGAGGGTGGTGTCTCTGGGTCTCCGGGCGCGGGTGGTGCGAACGGCGCCGACGGGGCGGCGGGCGGTTCGGCGGCTCCGCCCGCGGCGGATCCGGTGATGGCGATGCTGGAGGGCTCCGGGCGCGGCGGCGGGGAGAACCCCAACGTCGCCAAGGCCAAGGCGGCGGCGGCGAGGGGAAGTCAGGGCGGGAAGGCCAGGTCGGACGAGGAGGAGTGGGCGGAGATGAAGAAGAGGCGGGACGAGTGGAATCGGCGCGTGCAGCGCACGGTGAGGAAGGGGGAGGAGCCATAGCGAGTCGCGGGAGAGTGCAAGACGTGACGCCGTTATTCGAAACGCAAAGAGCCGCGCGCGCGAGACCGGCCAACTCGCGGACGGACCAGTGCCGACTGCGTGCTCGCTCGAATCTCTCGGATCCGCCGCCGCGGCGGCGGCCTGAAGTGACGTCGTCCGCAGTAATACTTGACCGCCGCTGATAGACTTTTCGCCTCGGCACCTCGTCGCCGCGCCGTAGCGTCTGCACAGCTCTCGTCGCGCTCCCTCCTGGGCGCCATGGGCGGGCGCAAGGGCTCCGGCGGGCGCGGCGCGGGTCGGGGCGGGCGCGGTCGCGCCCCCCCCGGTCGCGGCCGAGGCGGCCGCGGCCCTTCCGACGCGCGCCTCGGCGGCGGTGGCGGAATATACGGCCCCGAGCGCTCTGCGCATTACGTCGCCGTGCGCGGGTTCCCGGGCGGCGGCCCGAAGCGGAAGCACAGGCAGATGGCGCAGGCGTACGGCGCGTCCCGACGCGCCGAGGCGCGCGACTCGGACGACTCGGGCAGCAGCGACGACGACGCGGACGCGGTCTCCGGCCTCCTCGCCCCGTCCGCCTCGGACGGGGCGTCGGACGAGGACGACGACGACCCCAACACGCGCCGCGCCGATTTCATGCGCGTCGGCGGCGTGCGCATCCGCCTCGACCGCGGCGCCGCGGACGACGCGTCTGCGTCCTCCGATGCCGCCTCCTCCTCCGCGTCGGACGCGTCTTCGCTCGGGAGCGAGCTCAGCCTCGACTCGGACGCCATCGCCGACTACGTCAGAAACTGCGGCGAGGACTCGGACTCGGAGGAGGCGCGCGCCGCCGAGGAGGAGGACCCCGCCGACGCGGAGGCGCGCTACCTCCGCGGCATGCGCGACATCACCCTGAGAGACGTCAACCCCGAGGCCAACGACGACGTGCCGTCGCCGCCGGACTCGATGGGCCTCGACACCGCGTCGGAGGACGAGCTGGAGGCTCTGACCGGCGGCGCGTACGGGGAGTACCTCGACCGCGGAGGCTCTGTTTCTTCGCGCCGCGCCGCCAAGAAAGCGCTGAAGAAGGCTCTGAAGCGCGGCGAGTCCCTCGAGGAGGTTCGCGAGCGCGAGCGCGAGGCGTTACCGCGACCGGCGGCGGTGGCGGAGGCGTTACGCATGATGATTCTGTCCGGCGCCGCGTACGTCGGGTTCCGGCCCACGCGCTCGACGGCGGCGATCCGCGCGTTGGCGGCCATCGCCGCCGCCTTCGGCTTGCGCGTCTCCTCGAGCGGCGGCGGGAAGCGGCGCCACCCGGTCGTGCACTGGACGCCCCGCGCGCGGGTTCCCGCGGCGGACGACGAGGGTTTGCTGCGCGCCATCGCGAGCGCGGGGGGGGACGGGTGGAGGCCCGGGGGGGAACTGGGAGGGATTCGGCGCGAGGGCGCCCGACGTCGATCGACGGTTCGAGAAGAACTTCGTCTCCGCGGGGATCATGAACGAGGACGACGGGTCGGGCGACGGAGACGACGACGAAGCGCCGCGAGAAGACGGCGGAGCTGGGCCGTCCGGGAAGGAGGGAGGCGTCGGCGAAGGGGTGGGTCCCGCGGGGGGGATGGGTCCCGCGGGAGGGGCGGGGGCGGGGGCGGGCCCGGAGGAGAAGGCTTTCGAGGGGAAGGACGCCGCGTCGGACGTTGTCCTCGGGGCGTCCGAGCGGAAGAAGAAGGGGAAGACGGTCGCCGCGGGGCACGGGTTCGGGGCGTTCGAGAAGCACACGTCCGGGTTCGGGAGTAAGATGCTCGCCAAGATGGGCTTCCAGGGGGAGGGGTCCGGGGTGGGGAAGGGCGGCGCGGGGATCGCGGTGCCGATCGAGGCGGAGATGCGCGCCAAACGCGTCGGGCTCGGCGCCGAGCGGAGAAGGTGAATCAAAGTTAGTTTCTCGAGACTACGCCGCGCGCTTCTCCGGTAGCCGGACCCTTCGTCAGTCCTTGAAGCTCGGGAGCTTCGCGGGGCCCCCTCCGCTCGCCGCCGGCGCGAACAGACCCGGCATGGCCTCGTCCGCCTTCCTCCTGGCGATTCTGAGCTTGACGTGTTTGTTTTCCCTCCACCGCTTGAAGATGAGACTCGCGGCGGCTTTTTCGTTCACGAGGGGCCAGATGCTGATCGGCTGGTACGTCCGCCACTTCCCCGTGTCGATCAGGCGCTGCACCTCCGCCTTCGCCTCGGCGACCGTCGTGTTCATCTTCTTCGTGTACTTCATCGCGCCCTCCCCGACGACGTTGAACGTCTTTTTCCCGGGCGCCGAGTCCGCCGCCTGCCTCAACTTCGCGGGGCTCCGGGTGGTCGTGAGCAGCGCGCCCAAGTCGCCGACGACGCCGCGCTCGTCGAAACTCGTGTTCCGCTCCGCCTCGTTCTCGTCCTCGCGCTCCCCGGTCTCCGCGGCCTGCTTGTGCACGGGCACCTTGTGCGACTGCTTCAGGATGTCCTTCGTCCTGAGCATCTGCATCGTGCTCACGAACGGCAGCGGGAGGAGCGCGAGTCGGATGTAATCCGCCGTGTACTCGCCCTTGACCGGATCCACCAGGGTGGGGAGGCCGAGTAACAGAATCACCTGCGACACCATCAGACACGTGAACGTGTTCTTCATGAGCCAGCCCCAGAGCGTCTGCCCGCTCTGATACGGCTGCATGTAGTGGTAGCACAGGTTGTGTTTCCAGAAGAGGTAGAAGACGGCGAAGAAGACGCCGCAGACGGGAAGGAAGAAGGGCGCGGTGACGCAGTACATCATCCCCAGGAACACGACCATCATCGTCTGCGCGGGGACGCGGTGCAGGGGGGTGTTCTCGGGCTCGGTCCAGTTCTGGACCATCCTCGGCGTGGGCGCGGTCCCGGACCGCGCGAGGTGCACGAGGGTCTTGACGAGGTACCCGAGGTGGAACGGCGGGTGGATGAGCTCCAGCGGGCACGACTGCGCGATGCGGAGCATGCAAAACTGCAGGAAGAAGCTCGACGTCTCGACGACCCTCAGCAGAAGCGACGTCAGGACCAGGGACGGGTTCTGGACCCAGTCCAGCAGGTCTTCCCACACCGGGCGGTCGCTCAGGTTACCTAGGAAGAGGTTCAGGACCAGGAGCCAGAAGTAGATGCTCGCGCCGGCGACGTCCATCTGGCTCACCGCGGCGAAGCCGTACTGGCGCGACAGCACCAGGCTCGCGATGTGCCCGATGACGAGGAACACGGTCAGGATCAGACCGACCAGGACCCTGTACACGCCCTCGCCCAAGCCGTCGACGATCTCCTGACGCCCGCTCGCGATCGCGGCGACGAGGAAGTTCACGGGGACCATGAAGAAGACGACCATGAGCCCGGCGAAGAGTCTCGCCTTCATGTTTTTCCGCCACCGCTGCTTCGACGTCAGCGCGACGTTGTGCCACACCACGTCGTTCGGCCCCGGGGCGGGCTCCGTGTGCCAGCTCCCGAAGTTCGAGTCGATCTGCACCTGCCCGGCGATCACCGCGTCCATCTGACGCGAGAACACCACCACGCCCGACGGCGACGGGCTCTCGTCGTTGATGAATTCCGAGCGCGCCGCGTCGAACGCCGCCTGCGCCTCGCGAAGCGTCGCCGCCGCCCCCTCGCGATCCCGCCGCGCCCACTCCGCCGCCGCGCGGAGCTTCTCGAGCGCCGGGTCCCCGTCCTCCTTGTCGGTCGCGCTCCTCGACGGCGAACGAGAGATACCCCCGGACTCGCCCCCGTCGTCCGCCGCCGCGCCGTTGGCGTCGAAAGCGCCGAGCTCGATCCCGCCGAGGTCGTCGTCGAAGTCGCCGCCCTTGAACGTCGGGAGGCGCCCCAACCCGCCCAAGGCGCGCACCGCCTCCGCCTCGGCGTCTCGAAGCTCGTCCTCGAGCTTCGCCTCCAGGATCACCGCCTGCAGGTGTCTGGTGTTCGCGGCCTGGTACTTCTGCGACACCGCGTCCAAGGGCCGGGTGTCGCGCGCCATCATGCAGCTCACGACGCACCCCTCGCCCAGCACCCCCTCGAGTTTTGTCTTCACCGTGAGCTCCAGCTCGGTCCTCGTGCACGCCCTCAGGTTCTCCACGTCCTCCGGCGTCGTCTCGTTGATGAACATGCGAACCTCGCTGTAGTGGCGCCGGAGCCATCTGCCGGCGCGGACCTCCGCGTCGACGAACAGGGGATCGTTCTGGTCCTCCTCCTCCTCCTCGCCCGCGAGGATGCTCTCAATCGTCGGCGGCGGACCGTGGGAGCGGCCGTACGCGGGCGAGCTTCTGGGCGTCGCGAGCGCCTCCTCGAGGTTCTTCTTGTTCGCCAGCGTGCGGTTGATGGCGGCGAGCATACCGGTCTTCTTGCGCTTCGCCAGGCTCGCGGGCACGGGCTCCGTGGTGAGCATCGGGATGTCTTTCACGAGGATGGCGTGCGATTTGATCCCGAGCTTGTTCGGGCCGAGCCTCCAGATGAGCCGCGTGTACGCCTTCGTCTCGCGGTTCATGAGGAACACGAGCCAGATACTCAGCGCCCAAATCTCCGCGACGACGCACCAGAACACGTACGGCGAGTGCGCCGCGGCGATCGTGACGCGCTTCATCCCGAGCTCGGCGCGCTGGTCGCCGGTCATGTCGAAGTCCCGCGAGTCGACGTAATACAAGCTCATCAGCACCGGCGCGCAAAACAAGCTCCCGCCGAAGAACCAGACGTAGAGCATGCGGAACCAACGCAGCATCATGAGCTCGTCGGGGGTGCAGTGTTTCAAGATGTCCGTGTCCGTGACGCGCCACGCGCGGACGAGCCACGCGAACCGCCCGCCTCGGTCCGTCACCCGCGGGTCCTCCGGGATCTGGAACGGCGGATACTTCGGGTTGTCGGGCTGCATGTACAGGTTGGGATCGCACGTGTGGAGCATGTAATCGAAGCTCCTGATGAGCTGGAACACGCCCAAGAGCAGGAGGAAGAAGGCGAACAACCACCCGCACGTCTCGAAGAACTCGATGAACGTGAAGTTGATCCCGCACGCGGCGCTGAGCGTGTCGCACTCGTTGTCGTACAGGCACACCACGCCCGTGCCGCGGAACGTGGAGGTGCCGCTCGCGAGCATCACGGGGGCGCCCCCGGCGAAAACCGCGGGGTAGTACTTGTTCGCGACGTCGCACGCCATGCACTCCACGAAAGACTCCGCGGGACACTCCGTCATCCCCACGCCCGCGTCCGTCACGATCGCGTCGGCCGTTCCGTCGAAGCGCACGTCCGTGCGGTTCGCGGTCGCGTCCAGGCGGACGTAATTTTCCGCCGTGCTCCCGAACACCGAGGGGGAGCGGTAGACGCACTCCGAGCACCCCTCGGGGCACGCGCACGGGCCCGAGGCGTTGCGAAGCGTCGCCGTCATCCACATCGAGGACGACGACGCGTCGCTCATCGCGCGCGACCGGGTCAGGGGGCGGCCCCGCGGAGGCCGCACCGAAGCCGCGCGCGTGTCGTAGTGTTGTTACCAGGGGTGAATCGCGCCACGTCAGGCTGAGGGCGCGGACCGTCCGGGCGCGTGAGCCGGGCGGACGGCGCGACGACAATTCGCTCGCGGCGGCTCGCGTCGACGAAAAGTTTGCGCCCCGGAGAGACGTTCGTTTCTTTTCTTCGCCCCTCACGTCGTCGACGCCTCCCCCTCGCGGACGCATCCGACGTCGCGCGGGCGAGTCTCGGTTCGGCGGCGGACGCGGACGGCCGCGATGGCGCTCAACAAGCTCGCGCACCTCTCCCTGGTGAATAAGGTCACGACGGAGCTGGAGAACCACATAGGCATCGCGGACAAGACGCTGTCGGAATTCGTCATCGATCTCGCGGAGAAGCACAACGACGCGCGGTCGTTCCAAAAAGCCCTCGACGCGGTGGGCGCGGAGCTCTCCTTCGACCTCGTGCGTAACCTGCTCGAGATGATTCAGCGCATGCGCCCCGGCGGTGGGGGCGCGGGTCCGTCCGCGGGCTCGGGCGGGGCGAGCGGTTCGCGCGCGGCGCCGTTGCGCCCCACCGCCGACAACCCCTTCCCCGGCCTGTCCGTGCGGGACGACGAGGCGCGCGCGAAGGCGCTGACGCGCGAGATCTACGGCGACAACCCGATCACCGCGAACATGGCGGACGATCCGCGCGCGCTCGATCGGCGCGACGCGAACCGCGGGCGCGATCGCGACCGCGACGACAGGGGGAGGGAGAGAGGAGAGGGGGGCTGGTCGCGCGGCGGCTCGCATCGCGGTCGGAGGAGCAGCCGAAGTCGGAGTCCGTCCCCGCGCCGCGGCCGCGACTCGAGCAGGGACCGCGCGAGCCGCGCCGGGCGCGACGACCGCGGCCCACCGGGCCCCGCGCCGAGCGCCGCCTCGCGCGCGGCGAACGCGGGCGAGCCGGAGGTGGGCGCAATTTACCGCGGTCGCGTGAGCAACGTGATGGATTTCGGGTGCTTCGTCGAGCTCGTCGATTTCTCCAGAAAGTTCGAGGGCTTGGTGCACGCGAGCATGATCAGCGCGCAGAAAGGCGTGAACGCGCGCGAGCAGGTTCGAAAGGACCAGTCGGTGTGGGTGAAGGTGACGACTCGGTCGGCGACGCGGATGGCTCTGAGCATGCGCGACGTCGACCAGCGGAGCGGGACGGATCTGATGCGCGCGCCGCCCCCGCCCGGGGGGCCCCCGGGCGCGAGCGGCCCCTATCGCCCGCCCCCGGCGCCCGGGTCCTCGCTCCGCGGGCTGTCCGGGATACAGCTCACGGAGGAGGATCGCATGGGCGACGAGAGAAGGCGGCCGGCGAAGCGGCTGAGCTCGCCCGAGCGGTTCGAGGCGAAGCAGCTCATCGCGTCCGGGGTTTTGAAGGTGGAGGAGTACCCCACGTTTGACGCCGAGCACGACGGCCTGCTGGCGTACGAGGAGGAGGCGGAGAAGGAGGTGGACATCGAGATCAACGACGCGGAGGCGCCGTTCTTGCGCGGGCAGGTACCGAGCGAGGGGGACGTCTCCCCGATCAAGATCGTGAAAAACCCGGACGGGTCGATGCAACGCGCGGCGATGACGCAGTCGGCGCTGGCGAAGGAGCGGCGGGAGCTCAAGGAGCAGCAGCAGAGGGCGGCGCTGGACTCGGTGCCGAGGGACCTGAACCGACCGTGGGAGGACCCCATGCCGGAGGCGGGGGAGCGCCACCTCGCGCAGGAGCTGAGGGGCGTCGGCCTGGGCGCGCACGAGATGCCCGAGTGGAAGGTGCAGGCGTTCGGCAAGGCGCCGACGTTCGGGCAGAAGTCGTCGCTGCCGATGCAGCAGCAGAGGGAGAGCTTGCCGATTTTCAAACTCCGCGAGGAGCTCATCCGCGCGGTGAACGATAACCAGGTCCTGGTGGTCATCGGCGAGACCGGGTCGGGGAAGACGACGCAGATGACGCAGTACCTCGCCGAGAGCGGGTACACGTCGCGCGGGAGGATCGGGTGCACGCAGCCGCGGCGCGTCGCGGCGATGTCCGTCGCGAAGCGCGTCGCCGAGGAGTTTGGCTGTCGCCTCGGCGAGGAGGTCGGGTACGCGATTCGGTTCGAGGATTGCACGAGCCCGGAGACGGTGATCAAGTACATGACGGACGGCATGCTCCTCCGCGAGGCCTTACTGGACGACCTCCTGAGCCAGTACTGCCTCATCATGCTCGACGAGGCGCACGAGCGGACGATCCACACGGACGTCTTGTTCGGGCTGCTCAAGAAGTGCTGCGCCAAGCGACCGGATCTCAAAATCATCGTCACGAGCGCCACGCTCGACGCGGAAAAGTTCTCGAGCTATTTCTTCAACTGCCCCATCTTCACCATCCCGGGGAGGACGTTCCCAGTCGAGGTGCTCTACACGAAAGCGCCGGAGTCGGTACGCGCGAGACCCGCCGCGCCCGAAAACCGAATCCTTCCGCGACGCCGCGACGCGCGTTTTCTTCTCTCGCTCTTCTCCCTCGGCGCGCCCCGGACGTCGCGACTCGGCGAATGATGGAAACGAACTCTGCAATCTTCCAGAGGCGCCTCGCGCGTCCCTGAGGACTCAAAAGTACATTAAAGTCTCTTACGCCATCGACGGGACGTTCGCGACGGAACTCTTCGCGCCGAGAGGATGTTTTTGTCGAAACGCGCGCGGAGAAACGACTGACGCGTTTTTTCTTCCCCTCTTCCCCTCTCAGGATTACATGGACGCGGCTTTGATCACGGTGATGCAGATTCACTTGACCGAGCCCGAGGGTGACATCCTGCTGTTCCTGACGGGCCAGGAGGAGATCGACACCGCGTGCCAGGTGCTCTTCGAGCGCATGAAGGGCCTCGGTCCGTCCGTCCCGGACCTCCACATCCTCCCGGTGTACTCGTCCCTGCCGTCCGAGATGCAGACGCGCATCTTCGAGCCCGCGCCCCCGGGGAGCAGGAAGGTGATCGTCGCGACGAACATCGCGGAGGCGTCGCTGACGATCGACGGTATCTACTACGTCGTCGATCCGGGGTTCGCGAAGCAGAAGGTGTTCAACCCGAAGGTGGGCATGGACTCGCTCGTCGTCGCGCCGATTTCGCAGGCGAGCGCGAGGCAGCGGAGCGGCCGCGCGGGCCGCACGGGGCCTGGGAAGTGTTTCCGCCTGTACACGGAGAGTGCGTTCAAGAACGAGATGCTCCCGACGTCCGTGCCGGAGATCCAGCGCACGAACCTGGGGACGACGACGCTCACGCTCAAGGCGATGGGGATCAACGATCTGCTGCACTTCGACTTCATGGACCCGCCGCCGCCGCAGACCCTGATCAGCGCGCTGGAGCAGCTGTACAACCTGGGCGCGCTCGACGAGGAGGGTCTGCTCACGCGGCTCGGGCGGAAGATGGCGGAGTTCCCGCTCGAGCCGCCGATGTCGAAGATGCTCATCGCCGCGGTGGATCTGGGGTGTTCGGACGAGATCCTGACCGTCGTCGCGTGCCTCAGCGCGCAGAACATCTGGTACCGGCCGCGGGAGAAGCAGGCGGCGGCGGACCAGAAGAAGGCGAAGTTCTTCCAGCCGGAGGGGGACCACCTCAGTCTGCTCACCGTGTACGAGTCGTGGAAGGCGCAGAAGTTCTCCTCGCCGTGGTGCTTCGAGAATTTCTTGCAGGCGCGGTCCTTGCGCCGCGCGCAGGACGTGAGGAAGCAGCTGCTGACGATCATGGACCGGTACAAGCTCGACATCGTCTCCGCGGGGCGAAACTTCAACAAGATTCGGCGCGCCATCTGCTCCGGGTTTTTCTTCCACTCGGCGAAGAAAGACCCCCAGGAGGGGTACAAAACGCTCGTGGAGAACACGCCGACGTACATCCACCCCGCGTCCGCGCTGTTCCAGCGCCAGCCGGATTGGGTCGTGTACCACGAGCTGGTGTTGACGTCGAAGGAGTACATGCGCGAGTGTTGCGTCATCGAACCCAAGTGGCTGGCGGAGCTCGCCCCGAGGTTTTTCAAACTCGGCGACCCGAACAAAATGTCCAAGCGGAAGAGGCAGGAACGCATCGAACCGCTGTACGACCGGTTCAACGAGCCGAACGCGTGGAGGCTGTCGAAGCGGAGGGGGTGAGCGTGGCGGAGAGAGAGGGGAGGAGGCGGCGTTTTGTCGATCGACCTCGTCGTCTCGCATAAAGAGTACTCGCTGCCGTTTTTTCGCGCTCAAAAATCGATGAGGTTCCCGCCGCCGTCTCCGGGTGGCGTCGCCGTCGCGCCCGCCCCCCTCGCACCCCCCGCGCCCCCTCCCTCGACGTCGAACCGCCTCGCCATCGGGTTAAACCCATCCAGGAACTCCGGCGGCGCGTCGCACAGCGCGCCGAGGAACGCGACCCGCCCCATCCGCGTCGCCGCGTCCGAGCTCTCCGGGAACCACACCTCCGCGAACTGCGCGAGGACGTGCGCGGCTCGCTCGCCGCGCCGCGCCTCGAGCATCGCGCGTAACAGCGCGACGACGTGTTCGCACGCGGCGCGTTCCGGCGCGTGCAGGTTCGCGCGCACGAGGTCCCCCGCGGCTGCCCGCGAGGGGAGCCGCGCCCTGGTCTCCGGCGCGGCGAGCGTCCACGGCCCCCCGCCGGGCCTCGGCGTCGACGCCGCCGCGACGGCGGCCGCCGCCCAGGGCGCCATCGCCGCGTCCACCGCGGCCGCGCACCGAGGCTCCGTCGCCAACAGCGGCGCCGGGAGCGCCGCGAAGAGCGTGAGCAGGGCGTGCGCCGCGTCCGCCGCGGGGACGTTCGAGAGGTCGGACGCCGTTTTCGCGAGGTTTCCGGCGTCGAGCGCCGCGCGCGTCGCCGCCAGCCCGGCGAGCGAGCCGGGTTCGTCCGCGCGGTCGGTCGCGAACAGGCTCGGATGGGTCACGCCGACGCTGAACAGGTGGTCCACGATCGCACCCACGGGTTCGGGGACGTCCGGCGGGAACGACGCTCGCGACAGCGCGCCGAGGGGCACGCCGAACACCGACGGCGCTAACGTCCCCGAGACGGTGAGGAAAAAATCGCGCCCGCCCTCCAGGTGCAACACGACGATGGCGTCCAGCGGGTGCGCGGGTGCGTCTCGAAGCGTCCCCGCGTGAGCGTCCCCGCCGCCGAGCGCGGTGAGGTCGGCGCCGGACCCGGCGCGGCTCGGCGTGCGCTCGGACGGGGCGACCACGGAC
>MDSW01112507.1_pt1 | contig 11497 bp, 15 predicted proteins | sample 811171 | NCBI WGS metagenome assembly MDSW01 (sample SAMN05326641, study PRJNA326480) | marine metagenome | isolation source: seawater | place: Atlantic Ocean: North West | collected 2012
GCGGTGTGCTGCAGGACGATTCTGCTCGTTAGCGTTGGTCGCAGGTTTTGCCCAAAACGATGTGATCACTTGGTTTGGATCTTTCGGTGGTACGAAACTTACGAAGGTCAGCCGAAGCTACAGCCGATTTCAGGTTTAGTTCCCATGCGGTTTTTTCACTTTTTCTTTTTTTTTCCGGTGTTCTAAATGCATAAAAAATGCAACAATAACATACAATAACCACAATAACCCCTCGAAACTTACGTTCGTAATAACTTCTTAATAAGCAAGTTCGCGAAATTAAATAACCTGTGTTGTCATTTTGTTTTGCCCCGGCGGGGGACTTGCCGTCGGTGGGTTAATTTCCCGGCCATATAAACATCCTGAAGCGCGCCACGCGCTGGCAGGAGCGCTTTTACAGTTTTTTTGGCCCGATTCCTGACTGCAGTGTTGATTTGTTGTGGAAATGTTGTGGAAAGCCCAGATTCCCAGATTTCCTTTTCAAACTCAAGGTCAAATCTCAAAGCTAAAAAAATGGAAGGAAATCCGAATTTCCACTGTGGATTTTTTCCCAGGAATCCTGTCGCAAATTTGGACATCAACCTGCTGGAATTCCAAAAAATAAATTGGCGACAATAATGTACGAGACGAATAGACCGTGATGTTTGATAAACGATACCAGGTGAGTGTGACATTTTTTGCAGTCAAAAAACTTCCGAGTCATCGTGTAGAAGCGGCTCTATGCCGAATAAACATTATTATTGATGATTAAATAAACGATCAAGCAATGAAGTAAGACAAGTAATAAGATTATTGATGCTTATTATTATCACTGCATTCATCTCTCGCTGTTCCTGTCTGGCAGAAGGTGGCGAAAAGCGAGCCCTATCCTCTGCAGAGGGGATTGGAAAATGACGGTGAGTAAAAACACATCAAAGAAAGTCACGAATAGCTAATTTTCCTCTTCTCTCGCTGAAAAGGTTGTCGTTCCCCATATGGCGGTTTGTCATGCTGTCGCGCAAGGAAACTCCACCGCATCAAGGAAGCTCCGGTTTGTGGCCCGTGTAAAAAAGTCCCACGCACGATCTAGGTCAAACAGGACGTTGCACATCACCGCGGTGAGTACGATTCTGACATGGACGGCATTGCACGCTAACCTTTCATCCTGATCATTCGCCCCGCCCCGCAGGTTATCCCCAGTCTTCAGGGCGACGCATCAACGCAAGCCCCACCAGACCTTCCGTCCTTTATTTTCAAAGAACGCATCGTCTATCTTGTATGCGCCTGCGTTGGTTCATGTTTTGAAGACTTTTATCACCACATTATTGCTCGCAGGGTATGACCTTAATCCCATCCGTTACTGAACTCATCCTTGCGGAGCTTCTCTACCTGCAATACGAGGACAAGTCGAAGCCTATATATCTCTACATAAATTCAACTGGCACCTCAAAGGTAAGTTCTGACACATATTTCTCTAGCTGACTTATTTAAACAGCAATGTGCATATCTCAGGAAGGTCAAAAATACGGTTATGACACTGAGGCGTTTGCTATTTATGACACAATGAAATATGTGAACCCACCTGTTCACACTGTTGCTGTTGGAACAGCATGGGGTGAAGCTGCGATGCTGCTTGCGTCAGGGGAAAAGGCGCGAAGCGAACACAGAACATTTCTAAATCGCGATATTCCTCAGCTTCATTTGACCAGGGTCATAGGGCTGCACTTCCTTCTGCCAGCATAATGATCAAGCAACCAATAAATGCATTTAGAGGGCAGGTGCGATCGAATACAAACACTGATCATGTGAGCATCTATTCAGCTTGTCGTTGCCGTTGCAGGCTTCTGAACTAGAGATTCAGCGCAAGGAGATAAGGAGCACCAAACATCAGACGGTGAGAACCGTTTTACTGGTTGTTTCATGAATGCGATAGAAATCTGTATACTTTCGCAGCTCGATATTCTCTCGAAGGGTATCGGCAAACCCGTTGAAGCTCTTGAGAAAGACATAAATCGTCCTAAATATTTCAATCCTTGGGAAGCAGTTGAATATGGTTTGATTGATCAGGTGCATCAGACGTATGATATGATTCTGCATAACTCCTTCCTTAATTTCGCCTGTGGCTTTGCAGGTTCTCGGTGGCCATGCCCAAGATCTTTAAATTGCAAAGTGGCTTGCGCGGAAATCAGAGGTTTTCACACAGCATTCCACTTGTGTTTGCCGTCACTGCGCATGCGGGTGTCCGCAACCAGTACTTTTGCTCTCTGTGGTGTCTACGAGATGTCGCGATTAATATGATGTGCCCTTCTTCGGCTGACTGATGAAGGAAACAGTTATCGTCACCCATAAAGCCAACGCTCCTTCCGCCATACACCAAGCCGACTCCACGACTAAGAAGCTCTTTGCTGAACTCCTTACCGGCGCTTTTGCTAACTTTTTGTTACGCTGAAAATGCTTCAGATAATACGTTAAAAATATACCGCTTCGACCGCGAAGGCATCGTCGTCGACAGCAAGTGCAATTTAGTTTTGTTCACCAGTCCTAAAAAAAAACAGCATCCTGTCCTCGCTAAAGGTTTCCCGTTGATCGGCTTTGACGAAAGCTAGAGCTGGCTTCTTTGAAACACGGCGTCTCGTTTTGCTGGAAAATAGTTACTTTCAAGGTTACTTTTAGAATCTCATTATGATACTTGTCAACAAAGAAAGCAGCACCTTCGTAACTTCGCATAAATAAATGCGATTGCGGCCGCACAATGTATCAAGGAATGCGACGCTACAGCTCCTTCTCTGGCTGACTTTGAACGGTTTGCTGGCATCCACCGCCCAAGGCCGAGGAAGCCACAAGGCACGATTTTCAATTGACTGTCGGGGATGCTCAGAATCACGATTTTTACCGTAGGACGTATTCACCGTTGATGGTAGCCAACCTTCTGAGAGCAAAAACGATGATAACCATACGCAGTCGGCTAGTGACGGTGGTCCCGACTTTGACAGCACGAGTGCTGATGGTGAACGGATGGAAGGGATCTTTGCTGAAGAACTCACTGCTGCCACCTACGTGAAAGGGGGCACGAGCAGAATGTATGATACCGTCGGCATAGGAGAACCAATGCTAGATACGGTAGCTCGCATGAATCTTGCAGGTGAAGCGTTATCTAAAATATGGAAAAGCAAGATTACAAAGGAAGTCTCTAATTTTTCACGTAATGAGCAAGTCTACTTCACCCTCAAGCCCAATGTCAAGTCTGCACCGGCAAAACGAGTCCGGCAAGTTGGGTATGAAGCAGGAGAGCCACATTACGATTTTGACGTCGCCAGGGTTGGTGGACTAGAAGTTGAGCGTCTAGTTGACATCCACGACAATGAGTTTGTAATCTCTTATCCGAGGACAGGTACCCTTGAGTTGCAACAAGGTTTGTCTAGCTCAGCTTTGGATTTCTTTTCTTTACTCTGCAGTCGTCTGTCTTCTTCTCAATAAATTCACTTTCATCCGGGTTCGGTCCTTATTGCTCGATCTTCGCCTGATCAGTGATCTTGTGATTATTATTATGAGCGCATCAGTCGGGGCTGCCATATTCACAATGATGCGTCAACCATTAATAATTGGATACATTGTTGCCGGCTCTTGTGTTGGCCCCGGCGGCCTTGGTTTGGTTTTAGAGCTCGTTCAGGTGAGCTCTTACCTATTTCTCATTGGTATTCAGCATGATCAAGCCCTATCTTAAGGTTGAAACATTAGCACAGCTTGGTGTCGTCTTTATCTTATTTGCATTAGGTGTTGAACTTTCTATTTCAAAGCTGCGACGAGTGCAGGGTGTCGCCCTTCTTGGGGGCATTATCGAAATATTTTTGATGATGCTGATATGTGGAGTTTTCTCAGACTTCACGGGCGCTCCTTCCACGGAGGGAATCTTTGTCGGAGCTTTCATTTCAATGTCATCGACTGCGGTGGTCATAAAATGCCTGGTTGACCGTTGTGCTCTACAGTCGTTGGACAGTCAAATAGTTGTCGGGACTCTGATATTGCAAGATTGCACTGTGGGGTTTTTGTTCGCGCTGTTACCGGTGCTTAGTGGAAGTCGCGGCTCCGGTGAAGCAGTAATGTCCTTTGTTCGAGTCATCGCGATGATGTTCCTTTTCTTTATTATGGCAGTAGCAATTCGCCCTCTGGTAGCACAAATACTCAACAACGTCTATGCCTACAATGAAAATCTTTACCAAATGGTGAGGCATTGTTTCAAAGTCATGTATCGCGTTTCCCTACTACTTTTTCACACCTTGGTGCTTTGTAAGAACAAACATCTCAGCTCACAAGCAGATTTGGCACCGAATGCTAATCATTTTGAAACTTTGAAATCATTTGCGATGACGATATTCGGAGGTTGTCATTGCGTTTTGCCTTTGTGTGTCATGGACTAGCGACCACCTTGGCCTTAGTATTGAGCTCGGTGCCTTCTTCGCTGGTGTCATGGTCAGTACGACTCCGGTTGCGGAGGAAACTCAAAACCATATCAACCCTGTGCGCAACATTTTTGGAGCGTTGTTTCTGTCGTCCATTGGCATGATTATCAACCCGTTTTTCTTATGGGTCCATTTCGATGTCTTGATTTGCACACTCATGATCATCATTCTGTTCAAGTGCTCTGTGATAGCTCTTGTGGTGAGGGCTTTCGGGTTTTCAACGAGAATATCATTTACTGTTGGGATATCAATGGCACAAATCGGCGAGTTTTCATTTGTTCTTTTATCCCGAGCCTCGAACCTTGGTCTCGTGAAACACAAGTTCTATTTACTACTGTTGGGCATCACTGCGATATCATTGTTTACTTCGCCGATTATATTGCGGTACTCGCCGTACTTGATGAATCGGCTTCCAAGACCATGATGAGAGAAACTAAGAGTAGAACGAGTTTCAAAGAACTGCCTCTCTGGTCAGGTGTGAACAATTGAACAAGAGAACTGATGAGGTTCCACCTGACGCTGGTCACCCGCATTATTTCGCGCCTCTCAAAGCTGGACAGCGCATGTGACGATTGCTTCGGTCGGTGCTTCTTAACTGTAGAACTTCGACTCTTGATGCACTTTCTGCTTCCATCATATTGCCAAAAAGCGAAGTAGCAGGACATTTTTGCAGTTGAACAGGAAAATCACGATATGGATGACACGTTTCAACTGTAGCGATATTAAATGCGAGAACGACACAGTGAGCATATCATTATGCGTAAATATTTAATCTTGCATGGGGCTAGGGGTCCCCGACTTGCTTGTGGTCAGCGCTTCATTGAAATAGAGCAGCTTGTTTAGTTTTAGTCTTGCTTGGGGGCTTCTTTGGTCGCATTTACCTGCTCCTCGCCCATGGACTTGAGAACAGTGAGAACAAGTTCTTTGCCTTCATCCCATTGCGCCTGAATTTGCCTTGCGAGGGCCTCGGCATCGTCGTGGCCACTGGGAAGCTTAAGGTCCTCACGGACATTTCCCGTGTCATCCATGAGTCCTAGCTGTGATAGGCATGAAAAGGAAGATAAGTCGGGACTTCAATAGGGGAAGCATTGTATGGAAGTTTGGTCCAACTTACAAAGCCTTCGTCATTGAGGTCTACGAGTGTGTAATCCTCCCGAGAGACGATGGGTACCTGAGCAACAAAAAGTCAGTACGCTTTCTCTGATTTTATGAATCATGAATAGAACGCATGTTGCATGAAGCAGACACGAGCTATTGCGTTTCGGCAGCACCTCAAGGTTGTGTGAAGAAGGGACCAGCTCCTCCATCTTCTTGCCAGTAAAGATATCTGTCGCCGTGAAGTGGCATTTGGCATGACCGTGCTTGCCTGTCTTGGAGGTTGTGACCTCAATAACCTGAGAAAAGAAACAAGGGAGTGAGAAGTTGGGACCTTGCGAGCCGACAGCTTGACTGTATCAGTTGCCACGAGACAGTGAAAACTGTCTACTCGAATTTCAGTTGAGAATCGATAAGGTCGTAAGTTTCCGTGCGACGAAAAACACTCCGTCCGATGGTCGCGAAGGGTTCCGTGCTTAACTTTCGGCGGCGAAAATACCGAAAATTTACCTTGGTTGGGCGGCCCTTGATCACCATGAAACCTCCTTTGCGAACGTTACCGGCCTGCATGGGAATGGTGGTGGAAGCGCCAGAATCGGCAGTTTCAAATTGCTCGACATCTTCATCGTCGGACATTATTAGAGGACTTGGCTGAACTGGGGCCGGCGCCGGAAAAGGGTTTGCTGTTGGAGAAGGGTTCAGTATTGAGCTAGACCATGGATTTATGTGAGTTTTCAGTCAAATATAATACGAAGGTAATATTATTAGATTATTAGTACTTGCGCTGTATGTGCAGTATGCCAAACCAGTCAATCCCAGGACAGCTTAAGTTAAGTTTAATTAAGTCAAATCGGTGGTTTAATTTCGTGAGTTATCCGTCCATATAAGTTTAGACAAGTCAAATCGGAGGTTTAATTTCCTGAGTTATCCGTCCGTATAATGTTAAGTCAAATCGGAGGTTTAATTTCCTGGTTTATCCGATTTGACTTGACTTAACTTAACTTAAACTTAACTTAATAACTTTCCTGGGATTGACTTGGTTTAAACCAAGTCATCAATCCATTTGTCATCATACATATGATAGTGCTATGTGTATCATATAGCCTAATTATTCAAATTTCATCAAATTTCCATCAGTTGATGCGGACCCCAACGAAAAAAAAGTCACCCTCAAAATTGCACCGACGAAAGTCTTGCAAATCTACAGCCTGTACTATTTTTGCAGTTAAAATAAACTCATTTCGCCGTGATTTTCCATTCGAGTTGAAATTCCATACTAATTTATTTTCCACGTGTTTGTCACCATCGCTGTCGTCAACTCCGGGACCCAAGATTCCAAGATTTAATCCCAAAAAAATAAATAAAACTGCCACGACCATACAGAGTATTTATTTCAACGGGTGTTTGAATTGTCTAATAATTCAGCACTGCAAGGACGAAACACTTTCATCTTTATTTGCATTATTAGCTCCACTACTGTAGCTCCACTCCCTCTATCTGATACCTTCGTTATTCGAAATAAATAAAGGTAACTCTTTTTTTTGAAACAACGAACGAAAAATGTCCCGAACCAATCATAATCTCGGTAATCCAAGAAATGCCAGCTGGAAGCCTGCGATTGGTCTGGATGACGCGGCGGCAAGTAATCCCGGTTTATATTCACCTAGCAGTCGCTGAGCTACCACAACCTGGAGGCGGAACGAGACAAAATGTGCTCTTCTATGATCTCAAGATTTCTGAACGGTGCGTTCATGATGCCAACTCAAACTTATTCATTAACCCGCTCAGTCTGATGCTGATGAAAGCGCGCCAGAATGAGTGGACTTTCCAACTCACATCTTCCATCTTCCACATCTTCGTATTGTATACCAGTTTTGGCTTTGTTCGCCCTGCTTGGTAGTACTCGAGCGGACGATTCGGGAGACCATCTCGGCACAGTCATTGGCATTGATCTCGGAACGACATATTCGTGTGTAGGCGTGTACGTGAATGGCAAAGTGGAAATTATAGCGAACGATCAGGGAAATCGCATCACTCCGTCATATGTTGCCTTTACGGATAGTGAACGGCTCATCGGTGACGCCGCGAAGAATCAAGCAACGGCAAACCCTACCCGCACCGTTTTTGATGCGAAACGCTTGATTGGTCGAAAGTAAGTTGCCCAAACTTCAGCGCGCTTGTCCACCTGGTCTCTTGGCATGGCGTCATGCTCACTTTCTCTGTGCGATTGTACTCTAGGTTTACAGACAAGGAGGTACAGAGGGATCTAAAAATGTTTCCATTCAAAGTTGTCAACAAAGAAAGCAAGCCTTGCATCGAAGTTGATCTCAAGGAAGGAGCAAAAATATTTCAAGCAGAAGAGATCTCAGCAATGGTGCTCACAAAGATGAAAGAGACTGCCGAAGCTTATCTTGGAAAAGACATCAAGAATGCAGTCGTCACTGTTCCAGGTGAAGCGCAAATAAACTTCGAATTCCTAACCTTTTTTCTGATCTTTTCCTACTTCGCAGCATACTTTAATGATGCTCAGAGGCAGGCTACAAAAGATGCCGGAACCATATCTGGCTTGAATGTCGCACGTATCATAAATGAGCCAACAGCTGCTGCAATTGCATATGGCCTTGATAAAAAAGGAGAAAAGAACATACTTGTCTTTGATCTTGGTGGCGGTACATTCGACGTTTCTATTCTAACGATAGATAATGGCGTCTTTGAAGTGGTTTCGACAAATGGTGATACACACCTAGGAGGTGTGTTGATTGGTATTTCTTTTCACAGTAGTTCATCTCAACCAACATATTCCTTGCAGGAGAGGACTTTGACCAACGAATCATGGAATACTTTATAAAACTCATTAAGAAGAAACACGGAAAAGACGTTTCATCCGATGTAAAAGCAGTGCAGAAGCTCCGTCGGGAGGCTGAACGCGCAAAGCGATCTCTCTCCAACCAACATCAGGTTCGCGTTGAAATCGAGTCGCTATACGACGGTATTGACTTCTCAGAGCCACTCACCCGAGCGCGTTTTGAAGAGCTTAACAATGATCTGTTTCGAAAGACGATGGGACCGGTGAGGAAGGCCATGGAGGATGCTGGAATGAAAAAGTCACAGATCGATGAACTAGTTCTGGTTGGGGGCTCGACACGAATCCCCAAAGTACAAGCGCTATTAAAAGAATACTTTGACGGCAAAGAGCCTAACAAAGGCGTGAATCCCGATGAGGCAGTTGCATTTGGAGCTGCTGTTCAAGGTGGAATACTCTCTGGCGAAGGTGGTGATGAAACTAAAGATATCTTACTTCTTGACGTCGCCCCCCTCACACAAGGTATTGAAACTGTCGGGGGCGTTATGACCAAATTGATCCCCAGAAATACTGTTATCCCGACAAAAAAATCACAGACATTCACCACATACCAAGACAACCAGCAGACCGTCATGATACAGGTTTTTGAAGGGGAACGCGCCATGACGAAGGACAATCACCTTCTTGGAAAGTTTGAGCTCACATCTATTCCTCCTGCTCCTCGTGGGGTGCCTCAGATTGAGGTTACTTTTGAGATTGACGCCAATGGCATCTTGAATGTCGGGGCAGAAGACAAGGGCACAGGGAAATCAGAGAAAATTACGATTACCAACGATAAAGGTCGCCTCTCTCAAGAAGAGATCGAGCGAATGGTCGAGGAAGCAGAAGAGTTTGCCGAGGAGGATCGGAAAATCAAGGAGCGCGTTGATGCGCGAAACAGCCTCGAAACCTACGCCTACAACATGAAGAATTCTGTTGAGGACGACGACAAGCTTGCCAACAAACTTGAGGATGAAGACAAACTTGCAGTCGAGGAGGCTATCAAAGAAACACTTGATTGGCTCGATGACAATCAGAACGCAGAAAAAGAGGAATACGAAGACAAGCTCAAGGAGATGGAAGCAGTTTGCAATCCGATCGTTTCGAAGGTCTATCAGCAAGGAGAGTACTCGCCAAGTGACGATGCAGGCGATGACGATTTTGACGATCACGACGAGCTTTGATTCATTTACTCCGGACACGTAAGTCAGTTGAATTTCGAATAAGAGGGGATGGAGCAAGCATTCTGTTTCCTGTCAGAAGCAAGCTGGTGACGGCATGAGCGACGAATGTTCTAAACGATGTCGATTAACCGATTGAGGTCACCATCTTTAATGGGCATTCACGAATTCACGAAAGCTCTTTGTAAATACATTCCTCCAAGACGGGTGCACCTTTATAAATCAGAAAGCAATCACGATGTAAAAAATTAATACTCCTCTTCTACACAACTGACAACATTCAAAAGTTACTACAAGGCTCGTCGCACTAAAGCAAGACACTACACACACATGCAGACACGCATGTAGACATACGCCTTGAAAGTTTGCCCACCAGTCGTTCTCATGCTCAGAGCCCCTACCTCTGTGATATCCTTTAGCCCATGGCGGCGCCATACTTCGAGCCGATTATAGCTCACTAGCACCTTGTAGATGGATTTGTTTAGCTGATCAGCGAGCAACTCCAACGTTGCGTCGGAAAATACTTTATCATACATGTAGATGTGTGAGAAATGAAACGCGCCGTATGTCGTGGCATCCTTGTGCTCAAGTTCGCACCCGTCGCCCAGCATTGTCCTCGCTTCCTCAGTCATGAAAGCATGATTTCCATTGATGAGCTTATTTTTCGCATCGATCGCCATTCTAGCTCTAGATGCTACGTACTCAATACCAACAGATCGCATCACCTTGGCAGATAGCTTAGCGTGCAAAACTACCTTCCCGTACCCGCTGCCTACGTCGACGAAAGTGCTCCCCTGTGAGAGGTTGAAGCTCAGGTCTGGTGTACTGGCTTGGATCTGGAAGATATTACTGGCGTGGATCTGAGAGATATTCCTTATGTTTCTTTTGGGAAGCATACTTTGTGTTTCGGAGACGTTCACTGTCGATACTAGCGTCTTCAGATAAAGCAACAAGCGTTCAATTGAAGCTTCTGTCATCTCGCCATATCCTTCACTTGAACAGAGTGGCTGAGGGCCTCCACCATTGGCTGTTCCCGAAGGAAGCTTCTCATCCATGGGGTCTAGGTCGCATTTCTGGCGTTTACGTGGCCCTTGTATGTGCCAGTCAGAGGTCAGACCCCAATCAAGGAAGGACAATTTATCCAGAAACTTATAAACACTCTGTATAGGAACAACAGGCGATTAATTGTGGCCTGGCTGAGGGACTCCTTGCATCGGGAGCCTAAAAACTCGGGTAGAGCATGCGAAGATCCAGAAAAATCGCACCTTTATAACTGGGTCGATTTTGATATGATTCGCGAGCACGCGCGAGGAAGTATTCCGATAACTATCGAGATCGTGTGCTAGTTTCGTATCACTTGGCGCAGCCGAGTCCCAAATTTGGACCGCTTTCCTCCCGCGCTTTCTCAATCTGAACATACTGGAACAGGTCCGACGGCTTGAGAGAGGATGAAATGATTGTGCCGCTTCTTTACTTTGCCACAAATGGAATGTACACGAGTCGTAGCAACGATAGCTTCGATATCGAGTGGTAGGGATTCGGGCTCTTAGTTAATTGGCGTCGCTGAAAGCGGTGTGTCAAAAATATTTTGTGTAACTTTTAAGACGAGGGCTTCAAAAAACGTACGAACACTACTGATGATCACATCTCATCATATATAACATCGATCGGGCGTATTTAATATATTATAATAATATATTATTATCATATATTTATATTATATGATACATGTATAGTAACGTTACGTACTAGGTCATTATTAACAGTTTTTATTACATATTATATATTATTATTGGTAATAACAACACAGCTTATTATTATATTATTACTGAATTCGATATGATATACGAACGAACGAAGGTATTTAATATTTAATATTTAATCTTATTTAATATATTATGACACTTTATCGTGCATGCGTGAAAATAAACCCACCGTGA
>MDSW01204240.1_pt1 | contig 11495 bp, 10 predicted proteins | sample 811171 | NCBI WGS metagenome assembly MDSW01 (sample SAMN05326641, study PRJNA326480) | marine metagenome | isolation source: seawater | place: Atlantic Ocean: North West | collected 2012
AAAAAGCTAAGAAAAAAGCTAGAAGAAGAAGAAGATAGTTTAGTATTCTTTTTAACTGATAACGCTTCTCATGGCGAATGCGTGGGAAGCGTTTTTTTTTTACTCTATTGGTTCCGTCTCTAGTGAACTATCATCTACCTGATCTGCTTCTATTTGATCTGTTTTAGGATTGGATTTTTTTTCTAGTTTTGCTTTCTGCGCCTCTAGGTTCCTTTTTAGAGCTTTGTCCAATTTTTTTTGAGTATCTTCAAGGGTAGTTCCTAAAACAATATTAAATTCAGATAATAGTCTCTCGTATGCTTTTTCAAATAGCTGTCTTTCACTGTAGGATTGATCAATCATTAAATCATCTCCTTTATTAAGGTCCCTAACTACTTCCGCTAACTCATATATTTTACCGGATGAAATTTTGGCCTCATATTCCTGTGCTCTTCTGCTCCACATTGATCTTTTTATTTTTGGTTTACCTTTTAAAATGCTCATACACTTATTTACCTGATTGATTGTAGCAAGAGGTCTTAAATGTGATTGTTTATTTACTGGGACCATTCCTGTAGCTTTGTCTTTTTCAAATTTCAATAAATAGGTTTCTACATCAATACCACCAATATTTATCTTTTTAAATTCTGTAATTTGACCAACCCCGTGCTTTGGATATACTACAAATTCTTTTACTTTGTAAATTTTTTTCTCAGTTTCTTGTTTTTTAATTTTTTTTATTTCCGGCTTTTGTTCACTAACTTTACTAATTCTAAGAGGCTCAACTTTTTGTGTTTCATTTTTTCTTTTTGATCTCTTCTTTTCAGATTTTAATTTCTTCTTTTTGCTTACGTTAGTTTTTTTAATACTTTTTTTTACTTTAATTTTACTTAAAGTATTATTTTTTTTCTTGGTAGTTTTAATTGAATCTTTCTTTTTAAATGTTTTCTTTAAAATATTTTTCAAATTTATCTTCTTCATCTTTAAATTTATCGCTGTCTATTGGTGGATCTTTTTTTTGAGTTATATTTGGCCATATTTCCGCATAGTCTTTGTTTATCTTCAGCCATTTTTCATTTCCTTTTTCTGTATCTGGAACTATAGCATCAATGGGGCATTCAGGCTCACAGACGCCACAATCTATACACTCATCTGGTTTAATTACAAGCATATTTTTTCCCTCATAAAAACAATCTACTGGACAAACTTCAACACAGTCCATTAATTTGCATTTGATACATTTATCATTAACTAAATATGTCATATTATTTATTGTTATTTTTATTTTTAATTTTTTCCTTAATATCTCCAACTAATTTTTTATCTAGATAAAGCAGCCCAGATAATCTCCGCATAAGATTTGCTTCATACATATCAACATTCTGATCTGAATAAATTATGTCCCAGAGAGACTCTAATAAAATAATTTTCTTCTCTTGATCTAGATTTTTTGCTTCTTTAGTAAACTCCAAAATTTGATTAGAGTCCCTTTCTTTTTGCTCTGCTGTATTTAAAATATCTTCAATATTATTTCCTTCAAAACCTAATTTAAATAATGTTTCTTTAATTATATTTCTTTCCTTTGAAGAATAATTTTCGTCAATTTTAGCAGCATGGATTAAAAGACATGCTAAAGAAGCAATCGAAATACTATCTTTTGCTAAATTATCTTTACTTTTAAAAAAATTTATCATTGTTTTATATTAAGCTCTGCTAACTTGCTAAAGGGATTATCATTTACATTAATTTGTTTTTTATTATTTTTTAAAAATCTTTTATTAGGTGCGTATTTAAAAAACAAGTGATTATCTTTCTCAAATATTTTATAATTCATCTTTTTAAGCAATTTAACAAAATTGTCTTTATTACAACCTAATAAATTTAACATTTCTGGCACAAGTTTAATATCTTTTTGATTTTCTTTATCAGAATTTAAAATTAATAAAAATAATCTTTCAAGTATGTCTATTCTGACGCAAATTCGATCAAAACTTTCAAAACCACATAATAACATAAAATCTTTATTAATACTCTTTTCATTTTCTAAAAAATTTAAACCAAATAATGGAGGTTCATTTTTTAAATATTTTTGATAATAATTTTTCCACAACAAAACCCTGAGAGAAACACAGCTGGGTTTAAATAATTTATATAAAAAAATATGATATCTTCCAAACTTTACACCTGCAGCTCTTAAAATTTTCCTCTCACTTTGTTCTAAATTTTTTAATATTGTTTGAACGTTTTCTCTTTTAACAACACCGTTATTCTCATAAAGATTATAAGCTAAAGCTCTCACCCCAGGATTTTTTTCATTTATATTTTTTAATTTCAAAAGACTTTCTAATTCACTATCGATTTTATCTTTTATCCATTTTTCTAAAAATGAACTTAATTTCTTTCTCTCTTTCACCTCAATCATATCATCAATTATCAAATCTATTTCTGGGGATAAATAATCTTTACCTTTTTGAAGTTTTGCGATTGAATAATTATTCCAATATATTTTAAAATCTTTTCTTAAATCGACTAAGTTTGTTTTAATAATTTGATCAATTCTTTTTAATATTTCAGGCATAACAGTTTGTCTTGATGCTTTTTTCAAAGACTTGATATCTGCATCTAATGCATCAACCTTTAAATCTAGTTCCAGTTTTAAACCATTAAGATTTCCAATAAACTGATCATTTATTTTAACTTTTTTCTCATCAATTATTTCTGTTTTAAATGAAATATCTTGTTTCAAACCTTTTGCTAAAACACTTGCTCTCTTATCAATAAATGTTTTTGTTAATTCTTCGTGAAGTCTATCTGATAATTTATCTTCAATATATTTAGTCCTCTCTATCCAGTAGTCGCTGTTTTCAACCCAATTAGATTTATTTGCAACGTAAGACCAGGTTCTAACACTTGCAATTCGGTTTGAGATTGAGTCAACGTTACCCTCAATTTTATCAAGAGTTTTCAATTGATCTTTAAAATAGGAATTAGGTATTTTTTTTTTATCAGTTGATAAGAAACTAAAAACAGTCTTAACAATCTCTAGATGTTTACCGTAATTTTTTTTCACAAAGTCGGGTATTTGACAGCATTCCCATAATAACTTTAGATCCTTCTCGTTGTCATCAATTTTAAGTTCATTCTGATTATTTATTAAATATTTAAGAGTTTTCTCATCCTCACATTCATTTATTCTTCTTAACCAGTCTTTTTTTGGTTTATCATCTAAGGAATTAATTAAATTTTTTGAATTACTAAAATTTAATTCTGAGTTTCTCCAAAAAATATTATTTATAGATTCAAATTTATGATTTTCTATTAACTCAATATCGTCAATATTTATGCTTTGAACTTCACCTGTTACACCAAAATTTCCATCATTCATATATCTTCCTGCTCTACCTGCTATTTGTCCTATCTCAGATAAATTTAGTCTTCTTAATTTTTTTCCATCAAATTTTTTAAGATTTGAAAAATATATATTATTTATATCCATATTTATTCCCATTCCGATCGCGTCTGTTGCAACCAAGTAATCTACATCACCAGACTGATAGAGTGATACTTGGGAATTTCTTGTCTTTGGGCTGAGTGATCCCATAACAATTGCACACCCTCCTTTTTGTCTTCTTAGTAATTCTGCAATTGCATATACTTCTTCAGTTGAAAAAGCTATAATTGCACTTTTTCGTTCAATTCGTGAGATTTTTTTATGTCCAATATATGAAAGTTTTGAATATCTTTCTTTATTAATAAATTCTATTTCTTCATTTAAGTTAGATAATATGTCTTTCATTGTATGAGAACCCATGAACATTGTTTGTTTCTCACCTCTTAAATTTAAAAGTCGATCAGTAAAAATATGACCTCTTTCGTGATCATTACACATTTGAATTTCATCTATTGCTACAAACTCTAATTGTTTATCTATAGGCATGGATTCAACTGTACACAAAAAATATTTTGCACCTGCCGGTATGATTTTTTCCTCACCTGTTATTAGAGCTACACTTGATGAGTTACATTTTTTTACGACTTTATCATAAACTTCTCTAGCTAATAACCTTAACGGAAAGCCTATCATTCCAGAGTTATATGAAAGCATTGTCTCTATGGCTAAAAAGGTTTTTCCAGTATTTGTTGGACCAAGAACTGCAGTTATCATTTTATTATTCATTTCAACTTTTAGTGTGTTATTTTTATTTGTTACTACATCTAGTATCTCAAAAAGAACAAAAATAGGATAAAAGGTGTCCGAATCGTAATCTTAAATGTTCTCATTGATAAATTTTTTGAAGATCATAGCATTAAATCTAATAAAGCTAAATATTTTTTATTTACCCTCCATAACCAGCATCTTTAATTTTATGTTTCAAAATTTTCCAGATACCAGAAGATGTTGCAATGATTTGATTATTTGATTCTAGAGTACATTTTAAAAAAACTAAAGAATTAGTTACTTTGTCTATTGATACTTTTCCTAAAATTTTGTCATTTAATTTTGTTTGTGCAATAAATTTAATTTCTAGAGATATTGTAACACAGGGTTTACCTCCAGATGACAAATGGGCAGCAGTACCAGCTCCAGCATCTATTATAGAACAAATGTAGCCACCATGAGTAATTTTTGCTCTGTTCAAATGAATTTTTTTTATTACCGTTTTAAATTCATATTTATCTTTTTTAATTTGTCTTAATAAAAGACCACCGTTGTTTTTCAGGAAACCAGGTTTTTTGCTTATTTGTTTAAATTTTTTCATTACAGGATTATAGTTAAAGCTATTAACATCAGAAGAATTATAATAAAAAAATAAATTACTGAATTTCTCAAAGATATTTTCATTTTCATCCTTTCTTGGTGCGCCTGCTAGGATTTGAACCCAGAACCTCCTGGTCCGTAGCCAAGCGCTCTATCCAGTTGAGCTACAGGCGCCTATTTAATTACAACTGCTAGTTTCTAATGTAATTTTTTTTTTTTATCAATTACTCTTATTTTAAAGATTTAAGGCGATTTTTTAACAAAATATTTTGTATCCAGTATTTAGCATCTAAATCATTTTCTGATCTAAACCTTTGTTGAGGCACAAAATAACACCATATATTGTTTAAAATATATCTAATTTGCATATCTTTATTGCATTTAATTTATTTGGATTGTTCAAATTTTGTAATAAATATGGCCAAAAAATTACTTATTTGCAAAAAACAGCGTATAATGAGATTTAATTGATTCAATGAGCAAACAAATATTAGTTCCAGACATAGGTGATTTTGAAAACGTAGAAATCATCGAAGTATTAGTAAAACAAGGAGACAAAGTAAAACTCAATGATTCTTTAATTACACTTGAAAGTGATAAGTCAAGTGTAGAAGTTCCATCAACTGAAGAAGGTATTGTAGAAAAATTAAATGTGAAAGTTGGTGATAAAGTTTCAAAAGGAGATCCTATTCTTTATATAACTTCTAATGATGTTGATTCAAAAGATGTAATACCCCCTGCAACAGAAAAAATAATAGCAGAAGCTGAAAGTAATTTAAAAAAAGAAAATATAATTGAGAATACTGATAATAATGAGAAAATAAAAATACCAGAGAGAGATAGTAGAATTATAGTAACGGAGAATGATGATATTGATCCATTAGAAACAAAAGAATGGCTAGAGTCTTTAAATGCAGTTGTTGATAATTCTGGAAATGAAAGAGCACATTTTCTTCTAAGACAGCTGATCGATCAATCTTACAGAAAAGGATCTAGAATTCCATTTATACAAAATACTCCTTATATAAATACTATCCCTCCTCAAGAAGAAAAAAAATCTCCGGGCGATCAGAATTTAGAGAGAAAAATTAGATCATTAATAAGATGGAATGCTGCAGCAATGGTAGTAAGAGCAAACAAAAAATTTCCTGAGCTTGGTGGGCATATAGGAACATTTGCTTCAGCTGCAACATTATATGACGTGGGAATGAATCATTTTTGGAGAGCTAAAAATCATCAATTTGGAGGTGATTTAATATATTTTCAAGGTCACTCTGCTCCTGGTGTTTATTCCAGAGCATTTTTGGAAGGAAGACTCACAAAAGAACAATTGGATAATTTTAGACAAGAAGTTGGTCCTAATGGTTTATCTTCATATCCCCATCCATGGCTAATGCACAAATTTTGGCAATTTCCAACTGTATCTATGGGACTAGGTCCTATGCTAGCGATATATCAAGCAAGATTTATGAAATATTTAATTAATAGAGGGTTAATAAAAGACGAAAATAGAAAAGTTTGGGTGTTTCTAGGTGATGGAGAGATGGACGAGCCAGAGTCGTTAGGAGCAATTGCTTTAGCCTCTCGAGAAAATTTAGATAACTTAATATTTGTAATAAATTGTAATTTACAAAGATTAGATGGACCAGTTAGAGGAAATGGAAAGATCATTCAAGAACTTGAGGGAAGTTTTAGAGGAGCTGGATGGAATGTCATTAAAGTTATCTGGGGTTCTTATTGGGATCCCCTTTTAGCTAATGACAAAACCGGGTTGCTTATTAAGAGAATGAATGAGGCAGTAGACGGAGAATATCAAGCATTTAAAGCCAAAGGTGGAGCTTATGTAAGAGATAAATTTTTTGGTAAATATCCAGAACTTTCAAAATTAGTTTCATCTTACAGCGACAAAGATATTTGGAGATTGAATAGAGGTGGTCATGATCCACATAAAGTTTATGCTGCTTATTATAAAGCCATGGAAAATAAAGGAAGTCCAACTGTAATTATTACCAAAACTATTAAGGGATATGGCATGGGTAAATCTGGAGAAAGTATTAATACTACTCATCAACAAAAAAAATTAGATGTGGATGACTTAATGTATTATAGAGATAGATTTGACGTCCCATTAACTGATCAACAAGTTAAAAATATAGAATATTATAGACCTCAAGAAAATTCTGAAGAAATTAAATATTTAAAAGAAAGAAGATTAAAACTAGGTGGCCATCTCCCAGAAAGATCAACATTTGCAAAACCGATAAAGGCACCACCAGAAGATATCTTTGATGTTATGATGAAGTCTACAGGTGATAAAGAGATGTCAACTACAATGGCACTTGTTAGAATGTTAACTAATCTTTTGAGAGATCAAAATGTTGCGTCAAGATTAGTACCAATAATACCTGATGAAGCAAGAACTTTTGGTATGGAGGGTTTTTTCCAAAAAATTGGAATATACGCTCATGAAGGTCAAAAATACGAGCCGGTAGACTCAGAACAATTAAGCTCATATAGAGAGGATAAAAAAGGACAAGTTTTGGAGGAGGGAATTACAGAAGCAGGGTCCATGTCCTCATGGATCGCTGCAGGCACTTCTTACACAAATCATGACATTGAAATGATTCCAATTTATTTATTCTATTCAATGTTTGGATTTCAAAGAGTTGGAGATTTTGCTTGGGCGGCAGGAGACAGTCAAGCAAGAGGTTTTCTTATTGGCGCGACATCGGGAAGAACAACACTAGCTGGTGAAGGATTACAACATCAAGACGGCCACAGTCATCTTTTGTCTTCAACAATTCCTAATTGTGTTTCATATGATCCAACTTTTGCTTATGAACTTGCAGTTATTTTCAGAGATGGTCTTAAGAGAATGCATGAGAAAAAAGAAAACATTTTTTATTATATTACTACGATGAATGAAAATTATTCCCATCCCGCAATACCTAAAGGTAGTCAAGATGGAATTTTAAAAGGAATGTATAAAATTAAGGAATTTTCAAATTATAAAAAGACAAAAATTCAACTACTTGGTTCAGGAACAATTTTGAGAGAAATGATGAATGCAGCTGAGATGTTACAAAACGAATATCAAATTGATAGCGAGGTATGGAGTGTTACTAGTTTTAGTGAATTAAGAAAAAATGGTATGGAAGTTGAAAGATATAATTTACTTCATCCAGAAAAGAAGAAAAAAAAGTCATATATAGAGGAGTGTTTAGGTAGTTCAGAGGGTCCTATATTAGCAGCATCAGATTATATGAGGTTAAATTCTGATCAAATAAGATCTTATATCAATAAAAGTTTTTATTCATTAGGTACTGATGGTTATGGCAGAAGTGATACAAGAAAAAATTTAAGAAAATTCTTTGAAGTAGATAAAAATTATATAACAACATATGCATTGAGCGTTTTGGCAAATGAACAATTATTATCTTCCAAGTATGCCGTTGATGCAATTAAGAAATATAAAATAGATGTTGAAAAACCAATGCCAACAAAAGTTTAATGGCTTTAATTGATATAAAAATTCCAAATATAGGCGATTTCAAAGATGTGGAAATCATAGAAATACTTGTCAAAGAAGGTCAGAATATATCAAAAGGCGAATCTTTGATCACACTTGAAAGTGATAAATCGAGTGTTGAGGTTCCTAGTAATCAGTCTGGAAAAATAGTTAAAATAAATGTTAAAGTAGGAGATAAGGTTTCAGAAGGAGATTTATTATTAAAGATTGAGTCAAATAAAACAGAAATTGTAGAAATCAATGACACAAAAAAAAATAAACCAAAAGATATTAAAAAAATAATAGATAAAGTTCAGGACAAAACAGATATTATAATTCAAAATAAAAATATTGAGCAAGATAGTAATAAGTTAGTATTGGCGAGTCCAAAAGTGAGAAAATTTGCAAGAGAACTTGGCACTAATGTAAATAAAATCGTAGGTTCTGAAAAATTTGGAAGGGTCACAGAAGATGATGTAAAAAATTTTGTTAGGCTTGATCTAAATAAAATTAAACCGATTGAAAGTTCTAAGGAAATTCAAAAGTCTAAAATTAAAATTGACTATGAGCATTCTGAATTTGGTGAGATAGATATAAAGGATATCCCTCGAATTAAGAAACTAGCGGCACCACATTTAGTAAATTCTTTTAATTCAATTCCACATGTCACTCATCATGACGAAATTGATATAACTGAAATAGAAGAATTTAGAAAATCATTAATAGACCATTATACTGGGGAAAAATTAAAAATAACTCCATTAGCTTTTATAATGAAAGCATTAGTAGGAGCACTCAAAAAATTTCCTTCTTTCAATTCCTCAATTGAGGATATGAGTAGTGGAAAAATTACTTTTAAAAAGTACTTTCATATTGGTATTGCTGTGGATACGCCTAATGGTCTGATGGTACCAAAAATAAGGCAAGTTAATAAAAAGGATATTACTTATCTATCTGAAGAACTGAGAGAAGTTGCACAAAAATGTAGAGATTTAAAAATTGACAAGAAAGAATTTTATGGTGGATCTATTACAATATCAAGTTTAGGAGGTATAGGAGGCAGCTTTTTCACACCAATTATAAATTATCCTGAGGTTGCAATATTAGGTGTAAGTAAATCACATAGGAAACAGATTTTTATTGGAAATGAGTTCAAAGCAAGAACTATATTGCCGATTTCTTTATCATATGATCATAGAATTATTGATGGAGCAGAGGCAGCAAGATTTTGCAACGAGTTAAGGGATAATTTAGGTAAAAATTTTGCTTTTAAATTAGCAATTTAATTATAAGTTCCCCCATAAATGTCTAAATCAATTTCAATTTTAAGTGCACTAGGTTGCACATTTATATGGGGGACAACATTTATTGCACAGGATACAGGTATGGAATTTATAGGTCCTTACTTATTTAATGGCGTAAGATTTTTTGTTGGTTTTCTAGTTTTGCTTCCTTTTTTTTTATATTTTGAAATAAAAAATGTAAAGAAAGAGTTAAGAGAAGATAATAATGCATTTTTTAAATATTCATTATTAATAGGGGTTTTTTTATTTTTAGGCTCTGCTTTACAACAAATATCTCTTCAATACACAGATGTTGCAAATGCAGCTTTCTTTACAATTTTTTATGTACCTATGGTCCCGATAATAGTTTTTTTTTTATTTAAAGAAAAAATTCATTGGAGTAATTGGCCATCAGTTATTCTGTGTTTAATAGGAGGCTATCTACTTACCAATTTTTACGACTCCACTATAAGAAAAGGTGATGCTCTTGTTGTTATATGTGCTGTATTCTGGGCGCTTCATATTATATACGTAGGAAAAGTTATAAAAAACTTTAACTTACCAATATTTATTGGCCTAATTCAAACTTTAGTTGTTTCAATTCTTTCAATAATAGGCGCATTTTTATTTGAGGAAATAAATATTAATGGAATTTTTAAACATACATATCAAATCCTTTATGCTGGAATACTATCTGGAGGTTTTGCTTTTGTTTTACAGATTTATGCTCAGAGAAATATTACTCCTACACCAGCAGCTATAATTTTTTCTTTAGAGGGGGTCATTGCAACTATCTCTGCATGGTTTCTTTTAAGTCAAATACTCAATCTAAACAATATTATTGGATGTGTGTTTATTATATTAGGAGTTCTTATTTCTCAAATTGTCCCTGAATTAAAAATAAATAAAATAAAACAAAACTAGAGATATTAATAACCTATAGGCTACAAATATATTTAATGAAAATTTCTTTGTATAAACTAGAAAATATTTAATTGTCAGGTATGAAAATAGATATGAGAATATAATCCCTAATATTATGTTAAAATCAAAATTTTCCTTATTAAAAAATGTATCTTTCAAAGTAAGAATACTTGCACCTAATAAGGCAGGTATAGATAGGATGAAAGAAATTTTTGCAGCGTCGTACCTATTAAAATTAAGAATTCTTGCTCCAGTTATTACAATTCCTGTCCTACTTGCGCCAGGTATTAAAGCTAATATCTGAAATAATCCTACTAAAAATATATTTCGAAAGTTTAAATCTTTCGTGAACGATTTTTTAACAATAAACTTATCAGAAAAGTAGAGTAAAATTCCAAAAAATAGAGTAGACCATGCTATAACTTCAATATTACGGAGATTTTCATAAATGTTATATTCATAAAAAAAGTAACCTACTATAATTAATGGGAAAGATCCGATAACTAATAATCTAAGAACTTTATAATTATCTGAAAAATTAATTAAGTCTTTCCAGAAATAATGAGTAATTGCGATAAGGGAACCCAAATGTAGGCTTGCATCAAATAAAACAGAATTATTGTAACTTTTAAAAATTTTAGAAAATATTAATAAATGTGCTGATGAACTTATAGGGATAAATTCAGTAACACCTTGTATAAATGACAAAATAAAAGTTTGAAGATATATCAATGACATCTATTATTTATTGGTAAACTATATAATTTGAAATAAAAGCAATACGTTTAATGCATATTACATATGCAATTTAGTAAAAAACATTGAAAAAACACATTTTTTTTTAAAATAAGGTAAATATTACTTACCCTTATAAGCTTTTTAGGTATCATTTTATAATATATAAGCAGCCAACTATGTCAGATAAAATGCTTAAATTTGTAAAGATAGGTCAACAAAACCCACCTAAAAGGTCAATAGATGAGAGAAATAAAGACTTTAAGGAAATTTATAGAGAATTTATTGATGAGAAAGCGAAGGCTCA
>MDSW01151619.1_pt1 | contig 11494 bp, 13 predicted proteins | sample 811171 | NCBI WGS metagenome assembly MDSW01 (sample SAMN05326641, study PRJNA326480) | marine metagenome | isolation source: seawater | place: Atlantic Ocean: North West | collected 2012
ACCAATAAAAACAAAGAAAGCTTAATTATGAAAATTTTAGGAATAGGAAATGCGATTGTAGATGTCATCTGTAAAGTAGATGACAATTTTATTACTCAAAACAATTTAACTAAAAGTACAATGAAATTAATTTTTGATGAAAATGAATTTAAAAAATTATTAACTAACATGAGAATTGAAAAAACTGTTTCTGGTGGGTCGGTAGCTAATTCAATAGTAGGTATATCACAGTTAGGCAATAAAGTAGGATTTATAGGCAAAGTATCTGATGATGATCTTGGAGGTAAATACGAAGAAGGATTAAAAAAAGAAAATGTAGAATATTTTTACTCTAAGAAAAAAGAAGAACTTCCAACAGGAACATGTCTAATTTTGGTTACTCCTGACTCTGAAAGAACAATGTGTACGTTCTTAGGTACTGCAGGAAAAATTAATGAAAGGGATGTTAGTTCTGATGCAATCAAAAAAAGTGAAATAATATTTCTCGAGGGCTATCTATGGGATGAAGGAGAGCCAAAAAAAGCATTCGAAAAGGCAATTAATAATGCAAATAAGGTAGCTATGTCATTATCTGATCAATTTTGTGTGGATAGACATAAACCTCACTTCTTAGATTTAGTAAAAAATAAATTAGATATTACATTTGCCAATGAACAAGAAATTACTTCATTGATTGATGCAAAAAACTTTGACGAGGTTATAAACTTTTCCAAACAACTTGGTAAATTGATAGTTCTTACTAGAGGAAAAAATGGTGCAATTGCAATAAAAGGTGACGAAGTTGTAGAGTGCGGGGTTCAAGAAAATCTTAAAATTGTTGACTTAACTGGAGCTGGAGATCTTTTTGCTGCTGGATTCTTGCATGGTTATGTAAATAATTTATCAATTAAGGAAAGTTTAGAAAAGGGAACTGAGATGTCATCAAAGGTTATTCAACAAATTGGGGCAAGACTTTAAAATCTCATTTTTTTTTTCTTTTAAAGCTACCTTTGCCCTTTTTTGGCTTAATAATTTTAGGTTTATATTTTTTTGAAAGTAATTCTTTAGCAATATAATTTCTTTTTTTCATTAAATTTTGTAACCTTTTTTCTCACTTTTAATAAAATTTTGGTCATTAAAAATTTCGACTATTTTTTTTCTAAGTCTATAAATATGGGTTTCCACAGTATGTGTTTCTAAACTTGTTATGTGACCCCAAACATGTTTTTGTAAATCTGATATTGAGTGCTTTTTTTTGGTATTTTTTAAAAAAATAATTAGATCTACTTCTTTTTCTGTTAATTTTAATTTGATTTCATCCTTAGAAAGTTCTCTAGAATTTATATTAAGATAATATTCTTTAATTTTAACATTTGATTGTTCGCTAAATTTTATTTTTAAAAGAGTTAAATTAATTTTTTCAATTAAATGATCAATTTTTATGGGATATTTATTTATGACTAATTGCTTGCTATCCATTATATTGTTATTTTTACTTTTAGTTAAAATTAAATAATTTCCTAAATCTTTTTCATTTATTTCAGATAAATTATTATTATTAGAATAATTTAATATTTTAAAATTCAAACTTTCTTTCATTTCATTTAAAATATTGTAAATTATCGGTAAGTTATAAATAATTATGCTTTGCTTGATCATAAGTTTTTAAAATATGCTAATTAAAATCAAAAATAAAGATACCTTAATTTTTGATGAATTTAAGCTAAAATGTTCAATTGGAAAAGCAGGTATAAAGAAAAATAAAATTGAGGGCGATAACTCTACTCCCAAGGGAATTTATAAACTTGGTAAGTTATATTGGCGAGCAGACAGAGTTGAAAAACCTAACACTAAACTTGTTACAAAAAAAATTAATAAAAAAATGGGATGGTGTAATGATTCTAAAAGCAAATTTTATAATAAAGAAATAAAAATAAAAAAAAATATTAAATATGAAAAATTGATGAGAAAAGATTTTAAATATGATTATTTAATTTTCATCAAATATAATTATCCCAAAACTAAAAAAAATAAAGGAAGTGCAATTTTTATTCATCTAACAAATAATTATAATAATACATCTGGGTGTATAGCTTTAAAAAAAAAAGATTTTTTAATTTTAGCAAAAATTATTGACAAAAAAACATTAATAAAAATTAATTAAATTCTTTCTCCGAATATTTTGGAACCAATTCTAAAAAAAGTTGAATTAAACTTTAAAGCATCAATATAATCAGCTGACATTCCCATACTAATTTCATTTAAGTTCAATTCTTTATTTAAATTATAAAGTTCTTCAAAAAATTTTAATGGATTTAAATTTTCTGGAGGTAAGCACATAAGACCTATGACATTTAAATTTAAGGATAAACAATCATTATAAAAAACTTTTAGGTCTTTTTTAGAAATGCCTGATTTTTGTTTTTCATCAGCCAAATTGATTTGAATAAAAATTTTGATATTTTTATTATATTTTTCTTGCTCAGATTTAATTTTTCTTGCTAATTTTAAATTATCAACAGAGTGAATATAATCAAAAATTTTTACTACATACTTAACTTTATTAGTTTGAAGTTTACCAAGGAAATGAAGGTTCAAATCTTTTTTTTTTAATTTTATTTCTGACCATTTTTCTATTGCTTCTTGAACTTTGTTTTCTCCATAATGCAAATGACCATATTCTATTAATGGATGAATATGATTCATTTTAAATGTTTTTGAAACTGCTATGATTTTTGGTTCATAATTATTTTTGTTTAATTCTTTTATATTTGATTTAATCTCATTTTGAATATTAATTAAATTTTGAACAGTTGTATGCATAAGTATAATTTTAGATCATTTTACTTTATTAATAAGTTTGAACCTAATCATATAAATAAATTAGACAAAAAAGTATCAATTATATATAGGAATTATTCTATAAACTTAAATAAGGAATTAATTATAAAAATAAGGGATTTTTGTAAAAAAAGTAATCGTAAATTCTATTTATCAAATAATTTAAAACTTGCAATTAGACTAGATTTGGATGGAGTTTACCTGCCATCTTTTAATAATGAATTAAACGTTTTTCAGTTTAATTTGAAAAAGAAATTTGAATTAATTGGATCTGCACACAATATAAAAGAAATAAGAATCAAGGAAAAACAATGTGTTAAAACAATTTTTTTATCCTCTATATTTAAGAGAAATAAGAATTATTTAGGTATGAATAAATTTAATAATTTATTAAAAGTTACTTCTGGAAATGTAATTGCTCTTGGTGGAATTAGTAAATCAAATATAAATAAACTTAAACAACTTAAAATAATTGGTTTTGCTGGGATATCATATTTTCGATGAATAAAAAAAAGGCCCCTAAAATAGGGGCCTTTAAATTTTCTTCTAAACTTTTAGATTAGAATGAGAACGAAAGTGATAAACCTTTACTTGCGTCATTCTTACCAGAAGTTCCATCTCCATCATCAGTTTTGTTAGCATGACCTTTTAAAGTCATAGATCCCATTGTGTATGATGCTGAAACACCAGTACTTTCTTCGTCAGTAGCTGTTGAACCACCCATATCAACTGTTTGTCTTCCAATTGATACTGAGATGTTATCATTAACTGCCATTGAAACACCAATGTGATCAGCTTCTTCATCACCAGTACCTGCTGCAGTGTAATCAATTTTAGATCTTTGATAACCAAATGTTAGACTATCCCAAACATATTTTGCCCAGATAGTTTCTTCATCTTGTGTTTCACCTTTTTCACCTACACCAATACCAACATCTAAACCATCAACTATTCCAGAATATTTTAAGTGGATTGAGTTGTCGTTACCTGTTGTAGCTCCATCCGCTGCTTCTGGTGCATAGTATGCACTTACTTGGATGTCGCCAAAAGAGATGTCATATCCCCAAGAACCTGTAGTTGAACCATTTCCAACAACACCATTGTCGTTAGAAGAGTCCATACTTCCATATACAGCTTCAGCTGCATTAGGTACTTGGTTACTGTAAGCTTTTAATCCTGATGAACCTACAGAAGCTCCAGAGAACGTTAATTTACCAGTGTCTTCTCCAGTATCTAGAGTCAATTTGTAGTCATCATAAGTTCCACCATCAAGCTCGTAGCTAACTCCAATTGCCCAACCTTGATCAGTTTCACCTGATCCTGAAAAAGTTACACTGTCACCCATAGACCATGGATTACCAGTAACTTCATCAGAGTCTTCTGAACTATAAGTCAAAGCCCAAGAACCAGATACGCTCATTTCACCAGCGTAAACAGAACTTGCAACTAAAGAACCTGCTAGAGCAGTAAGACCTACTTTTTTTAGTTTGTTCATATATTACTCCTATGTGTATAATTAATTATAAACAGAGCCTTTTTATCAAAAACACCATAAATATTGCTCAATTTTTTTATTATAAGGCTTAATTTTTACTATGTGTTGCATAAATACATCATTAATTATTTCAGTAAAATCAACATAAAATTCATAAGTTTTTGCCAAAGTATCAATTTTCAGTATATATTTAAAAATGTGATCAAAATTAGCAAAAAATTCATGAAAAATACTATTTTTTTAAAGACGATATGTTTGATGTCATTGTTTGTTTTTTTAAATTCTTGTGAAACTTTAAGATACAAAAAAGTGTCTGCAAAAGATTTTCCACCTGAACCTGAAAAAAGAGTCAAAAAAAACATTGAAGAAGGCAGAGGTGCAAGATTGTTTGGAGATGGATCATTTGGTTCAAGAAAAGGTGGAACATTTGAATTTGCAAGTTCTAACGAATTATGGAGAGCAACATTGGATACAATTGATTTTATGCCTTTAGTATCAGCAAATTATAGTGGAGGCATAATTATTACTGATTGGTATACAGATAGCAAATCAAGAAATCAGGCTATTAAAATCACTATTAGATTTTTAACAAATGAAATCAGAGTTGATGCATTAGATATAAAAGTTTTCAAAAAAAATTGTATGGCAGATCAAATAACAAATTGCACAATAATAACTGAAAATGGAACTTTGGTAGCAGAACTTAAAAAAAATATTTTAAAAAAAGCTGCTATATATGAAAAAATAAAAAAAGACAAAAATTTTAAACCTTATGAAGTAGGAACTCCCGGAGACAATCCAACGTCAAAAAGAAAAAATAAAAAGAAAAATTAATTTATTTCAAATTTTGTGATTAGATATAATTTTAAGGAAATTGAAAGTAAGTGGCAATTATTTTGGGAAAAAAATAATTCTTTTAAGTCAAAACTAGATAAAACAAAAAGTAAATTTTATTGTCTTGAAATGTTTCCTTACCCATCAGGAAAAATACATATGGGTCATGTAAGAAATTATACAATAGGAGATGTGTTATCAAGATACAAAATTTTAAGTGGTTTTAATGTTCTTCATCCAATGGGTTGGGATGCTTTTGGTATGCCTGCAGAAAATGCCGCTAGGGAAAATAAATTAGACCCTAAGGATTGGACAAATAAAAATATTAACGTAATGAAAAATCAGCTTAAAAAGTTAGGGCTTTCAATAGACTGGAGCAGGGAAATTTCAACTTGTTCTGAGGATTATTATAAACATCAGCAATTGTTTTTTTTAGAACTTTTAGAAAAAGGTTTGGTTTACAGAAAAGAAAATTATGTAAATTGGGACCCTGTTGATGAAACCGTATTGGCAAATGAGCAAGTTATTGATGGTAAAGGATGGAGATCGGGAGCAATCGTGGAAAGAAAGAAATTAAGTCAATGGTTTTTTAATATATCAAAGTTTTCTCAAGAATTGCTTGACGGTTTAGAAGTTTTAAAATCTTGGCCAAATAAAGTTAAAACAATGCAAAAAAATTGGATTGGAAAATCTTTTGGTTGTGAAATTGATTTCAAAATTGAAGGAAATTTACCAATAAAAAACATTAAATGTTTTACAACAAGACCAGATACGCTTTTTGGTTTTTCATTTTTAGCATTATCTGTAGATCATGAAGTATCAAAATTTTATGAAGATAATGAAGAATTTAAATTATTTAGAAAAGAATGTTCAAAAACAGGTACTACTGAAGAAGCAATCGCAGTTGGTGATAAGATTGGTTTTAAAACAAATTTAATGGCAATAAATCCTTTAAATAAAAAACAAAAAGTTCCAGTCTATTTTGCTAATTTTGTATTAATGGATTATGGATTTGGTGCTGTGTTTGGATGTCCAGCGCACGATCAAAGAGATTTTGAATTTGCAAAAAAATATAAATTAGAAATCAAAACAGTAGTCAGGCCTCATAATGAAGAGGAAACATTTGAAGTTAATGAAGAAGCTTATCCTGGCTCAGGAATTTTAATTAATTCAGAATTTTTAAATGGTTTAGAAGCACCAGAGAAATCAGTAATTGAAACTATAAATATTTTAGAAAAAAAAAACCTAGGAAAGAAACAAATAAATTTTAGACTAAAAGATTGGGGAGTTTCAAGACAGAGATATTGGGGTTGTCCAATACCAGTTGCATATGATGAAGAAGGAAAAACTATACCTATACCTAAGTCCATGTTGCCAGTTAAGCTACCAGAAAACATTAATCTTGATGTAAAGGGAAATCCTTTAGATAGTCAAAATGATTGGAAAGAAACGAAAATAGATGGAAAAAAAGTAATTAGAGAAACAGATACTCTCGACACATTTGTTTGCTCATCTTGGTATTATTTAAGATTTTGTTCTCCAAATGAAAATAGTTATGGATTTAGTAAAGAAGATATTGATTACTGGATGCCAGTTGATCAATATATTGGAGGAGTAGAACACGCAATTTTACATTTACTATATTCACGTTTTTTTATGAAGGCATTAGGTTATAAAAATAAAGATTTTAATGTTGATGAACCATTTGATAGTTTATTTACACAAGGCATGGTCTGTCACGAAACATATAAGGATGAAAAAAATAATTGGTTAAGTCCAGATGAAATTGATTCGAAAGATGGAAAAAAATTTTTTAAAAAAAATAATCCTAATGAAAAAATTATCGTAGGACCCTCAGAATCAATGTCAAAATCAAAAAAGAATACTATAGACCCTGAGGAAATGATAAATAATTATGGTGCAGATGCAGTTAGATTATTTATACTTTCAGATAGCCCTCCTGCTAAAGATGTGCAATGGTCAGAGCAGGGTATGGTATCATCATATAAATTCATAAATAAGTTGTGGAATATGCACAATTTAATCTTAGAAAAATTGAATGATAATGAAAATGATAAAAATTTTTCAGACGAAATAAATAAATATACAAATAAACTAATAGAAAAAATTAATTTTAATTTAGATAAGTTTAACTATAACGTTATTATTGCAAGCTTATATCAAACATACAATTTTCTTAACGAAAAAATTAAACTAAAAACTGATACTAAGAGCCTAAAAGAAAACTATATAAAAATATTGACAACAATGTCGCCAATAATTCCACATTTTGCATCGGAATGTTTAACAAGTTTAGGAGAAAATGAATATCAAAATTGGCCAGAAATTGACAAAAAATTCTTATATAATGAAATTGTGAATATTGTTATTCAAATAAACGGAAAAAAAAGAGGAATTATAAGTGTAAATAAAGATATAAATGAAACTAATCTAATAAAAGAAATCAAAAAAGATGATAAATTAAACAAATTTTTTGATGAAAATAAAATTAACAAAACATTTTTTGTTAAAAATAGACTTATGAATATTTTATTAAAATGAAAAAAATAAAAATAACAATTTTTCTTATTATATTATTAATTTTAAACAATTGTAGTGGATATGAACCAATATTTTCAAAAAAAAATTATGATTTTTCTATAAACGAAATTGAAATTATAGGGGATAAATCTTTGGGTAATAAAATTTCAGATAATTTACAAGCTTATAAAAATAAAGATAATGAAAAAACTTTAAGTCTAGTAATTAATACAGGTTTAAAAAAAGATATTTCATCTAGAGACACAAAAGGTAATCCAAAAACATTTTCCATCAAGATAACAAGCGAAGTAAAGGTGATTAATGATGAAGTTGAAAAACTACTTAAATTTACAGAAAACACAACTTATAATAATTCTTCAAGCAAATTTGAATTAAAAAAAAATGAAAGTAATATAGCCGAATACTTAATAGAAAAAATTTCACGAAATATTATTAATTCTCTGCAAACATTTTAATTATGATTGTTAAAACATTCGAACTATCTAAAAAAGAAAATTTGAATAATTCAATTTTTCTTTTATATGGAGTCAATGAGGGATTTAAAAATCAAATGATTGAACGTTATTTTATTGAAGGTTTTAAAGGTAATATTGAAAGATATGAAGAAAATGAAGTATTAAACAATGATGATTTTATTTCTAGTTTGATGAACAAATCTCTTTTTGACAACGAAAAATTGATAATAATATCAAGATTAAGTGATAAAATTTTAAAAATTATTGAGATTATATTAGAAAAAAAAATATCTGGCATAAAATTAATTTTAAATTCAAAAAGTTTAGATAAAAAATCAAAACTAAGAAATTTCTTTGAAAAAAGTAAAGGTTTAGTATGTATACCTTTTTATGAAGATGATAAAAAAACTTTAATTTCTCTAGCTAATTCTTTTTTTCAATCTAAAAAAATTCTTATTTCTTATGAGGCTATTAATGCTTTGATTGATAAATGCAATGGAGATAGAAAAAATTTATATAATGAGTTAAATAAATTATCTCTTTATGTGGGTGAAAGAAAAAAAATTAATATAGAAGATGTAAATATATTAACTAACCTATCTGAAAACTTTAGCATATCAGAGCTAATTGATAACTGCTTAACAAAGAATTCTTCAAGAACTGCAAAAATTTTGAATGAAAATAATTTCTCTACAGATGACAGTATAATGATTATTAGGAGCCTACTTTCTAAATCAAAAAGAATTCTTTCATTAAAAAAAGATTTTCCAAATAGTTCAAGTTTAGAACAAAATATATCAGCATATAAACCTCCTATTTTTTGGAAAGAAAAAGATATTGTAAAAAAACAATTACAAAAATGGTCTATTGATGAGACAGAAAAGTTAATTTTTAAAATTAGTGATATTGAGTTGTTTGCAAAAAAAAATCAAGAAAACTCAATTAATATAGTCTCTGACTTTATTTTGGATACTTCAAGATAAATTAATTTAATAATTTTCTTTAATTACTGATATTAATCTATTCAGTTGATCTGTATTTTTATACTCAAATGTTAATTGTCCTGACTGATCTTTTTTATTTTTAATAAATGTTTTGATTCCTATTTTTTCCTCTAAAGCATCCTCTAAGGTTTTTATATTAGGATCTTTACTTATAATTTTAAATTTTTTATTGTTTTTTAATATCCTTACAAGACTCTCAGCTTGCCTTGTTGACAAGTTCTTATTTATTATCTTTTTTGCTAGAAAATTTGAGTTTTCTAAACCAACTAAGATTTTTGCATGGCCCTGAGACAGTTTACCTGATTCTATTAAAGAAATGACTTCTTTTGGTAAAGATAAAATTCTTAATGAATTAGATACGTGTGATCTGCTCTTACCTATAAATTTAGAAACTTTTTCTTGATCATAATTAAACTCATCTATCAATCTCTGATATCCTTCTGCTTCTTCTATAGGATTCAAATCTTTTCTTTGAACATTTTCTACAATTGAAAATTCTAATGACTTTAAATCATCTGCCTCAATTATCACCACAGGTACTTCATGAAGTCCTGCGCTCTGAGCAGCATGCCATCTTCTTTCTCCAGCTATTAGTTCATACTTATTATCTTGCTCTTCAGATTTTCTAACTATTAATGGTTGGATTATCCCTCTTTCTTTTATAGAATTAGTTAGCTCCTCTAAACTTTCTTTTTCAAAATTTTTTCTTGGTTGATATTTATTTGGTATGATCGAACTGATTGAAATATTATTATTTGTAACTTTAATATTACTATCACCTATTAAAGATGAGAGCCCCCTACCAAGACCTTTTTTTGTCTTAAACGGATTCATCATGCAGCACTCTCCACGGGTTTATCTTGATTTAAAAATTCGTCTGTAAAGCTAAAATAAGCCTTACTACCTGGACAAACTTTATCATAAAGCAGCACTGGTACTCCATGTGATGGTGCTTCTGATAATCTAACGTTTCTTGGAACGACGGTTGAATAAACTTTTTCTTTAAAATAATTTCTAGCTTCTTGTTCTACCTCACCAGACAACTTATTTCTCTTATCATACATCGTAAGAAGGATGCCCCGTATATCTAGAGATCCATTTAAGCTTGTTTTGATCCTTTCGATTGTTTTCATAAGTTGTGTAAGACCCTCAAGTGCAAAAAATTCAGTCTGTAGGGGGACTACTAACGAACCTGAGGCAACCAATGCCATAATAGTCAAAAGACTTAGGGAAGGAGGACAGTCGATTAGTATATAATCATATGAGGCTCTAGAATCATTTAAAATAGAGGCTAATTCGTCCTTCAATTTGAATGCTCTTCTGCTATCTCCAGCCGTTTCTACCTCTAAGCCTGAGAGATCTACATTAGAAGTAATCAAATGCAGATTGTCAAACTTTGTAGACTTGATTACATCATAAATTTTTTTATTTCCATTCAACACACTGTAAATTGTTTGTTCTGAACTCTCTGTGTTTGACAATCCAAGTCCAGTTGTTGCATTTCCCTGCGGATCAAGGTCTATTACTAAAATTTTTTTTCCCCTCATAGACAAACCTGCTGCCAAGTTAATTACAGTAGTGGTCTTACCCACTCCACCTTTTTGATTTATGACTGATATAATTTTATTATCCATTTATTTTTTTAAATTTGAAATTTTTACGATCACCGAGTCTTCATTTGTTAAACTTTTTTTTTCTTCATAATCAAATTTCCATTTCTTTAAAGCATCCTTCAAAATTTTATTTCCGCTTTTTCCTAAAAATAAAATTATGTATTTAAATTTTATAAAATTTTTTGAAGCAATTTCTAAAATTACCGGCAAGGGTTTAAATGCTCTGGATATTATAATGTCAGTTTGTAAGTTTGTTTGTTCAAAAATATTTTTTTGATGAATTTCTGTATTTAAATTTAATTTTTTTGATATTTCTTTTAAGAAATTACTTTTATGATAGCTTTTTTCATACAAAATCACCTTAAATAGAGGTTTTTTGGTTTTCATTAAAATAGCTAATACTATACCAGGTAGTCCTGCTCCAGTTCCTAAATCAGTACATACTTTAATATCATTTTTATCAATAAAATCAATGATTTGTGCACTATCTTTAATATGCCTTGTATTTATTGACTTTTCTGTACTCGAACCAATTAGATTTATCTCTTTATTTCTTTTTAAAATTGATAAAACATATTCGTTGAGCTCATCTAATGTTTCACGTGAAACATTTTGGATTCCAAGTTTAGAGTTTTTTATAAAATTCGAATCGATCAAGCTATATGCTTAATAGACTTTCTTTTGAGATGAGACAACAAAATATATACTGCG
>MDSW01004467.1_pt1 | contig 11493 bp, 15 predicted proteins | sample 811171 | NCBI WGS metagenome assembly MDSW01 (sample SAMN05326641, study PRJNA326480) | marine metagenome | isolation source: seawater | place: Atlantic Ocean: North West | collected 2012
ATCCTTTCATCCTTTTTGGCCTGTGAGGCCGCTTTGCGTTGTGCCTTGACGGCGGGGCTTACAGGCTTATTAGGCTTCCGAGTTCTTTTGTACCCAGTACCCTTGGCTGCTTGTGTTGCAGCTGTCTGTTTTCTGCGCTGACTGCCTTTGAAAGTGCCAGTTTTTGTAAATGACCCGCCTTTGCGAGTTGCGGCAGCCTTGCGACGTGAGCCTTCTTTCTTTTTGTAAGCAGCTTTGGCAGCCCGACCGCTTTTCACAGACGTGCCACCGCCCTTGCCTGATTTTTGAAAAGCTAAATCAGACTTGCGCGGCTTCTTTGACTTCGATTTTCCGCCACCACCTCCGGTGCCGGAAAACCTACCCAATTTGTCACGCTTGTATCGACGAGCCATTGCCGTGCGCGTTTCTTACCCTTTAAGTGTAACCCTAGCCGTCGCTTGACGCTTCCTTCTTAGGGGGCTTTTTCTTGGCCGTGGCTTTCGGCTTTGCCTCAGCGCCTTGCGCCTTGAATTGATACTTGCTGGGCAGCGTCATTAAACCAACAGGCAGGTACATCAAAAGACTAACGCTTACGCCGTTTTCCGGCTTCCTTGTACGCAATCGCCTGTGCCTGCGTGCGGCTTTTGCCTTCACGCATCAGCCTGCGGATGTTTTCAGAAATGACTTTCCCGCTGCTACCGCGTTTCAGGGGCACCGTACTTGGATTGCAGCTCTTTCAAATTTACAGTTGACCCATCGTTTCTGACGAACTTTGCAAAAGCGTCTTGCGGCGATTCTTTCTTCAGCAGATTTCGGAAAACCTCGGCTTTGCCCTTGCCGCCCAATGCTTTCTCTTGCGCTGCAACTGATTGCTTTGCAATCCACTGCGGATAGCTCGTGTCAGCAGGAACAAGGCCGCCTAAGGCTGCACGCTTCCCTTGCTCTCGAAAATCACCCTCGGCTTCAGTCTTAGTAATGAACACGATGGTTGACCGACACCCAAAGTGTTGCGGCGGCTGCGGTCCCTTGCCGAACTTAAACACCTTGCCATCAAGAGACTGACAGATCGGTGTCGTGCGCAGATCTAACGTCGCCCGATAGCGGTACGAATCAATTACGTCTTGGTTGGCGATATACATCTGCTGGTTGACGGTGTTAGTCATCTGCGTCACAGAGGTTCGTATCAATGCCTTGATCTGTGAGTTAGCCAGCGTCGTCAACTCACCGCCCTTAGCAATCGTCTGGCCGATATTTGCCTTATCAGCAAGCCGCAGTTCTCCGCGCAACCTCTTCACCATGTCACGCATATTTTCACCCGTCAGCATCCCATTCTGAACGGTAACGCGAAGCTTGTCGGCGGAAGATCCGGCTAGCTGCCTAAATGCCGTGCCAACCGTTTTGCCGTTCGGCAGAACCATCGCTGCACCTTTGCCTGCGTCCAAAGTCACGAGGCCAGGGAACTGCCCACGTACCTGCTGCTCAAGGCTGGGCTGTAGTACAGCCGCACTGATGTCGGTTGGATCAGCCAAGACAACAGACCGCGCAAAATCTGGGGTGATCTCAACCGTGCGGACAGCATCCACTAGGCTTGGCTTGACCACATCCTTGATCTGCCCCGAGATAAAATCAGCCTGCAGCCGGGCCAGGCCGTCTAATTCCTGCACGGCATAGATTGCACTGTCCCCGGCCCACGTATCGAGGCTTTCTCGCACCTGAGCGAGCAGAGCATTTAGCCGTGCCGCTTCCTGTGGGCTGAGTGATCCCACATCGTCAAGCTCCCGCAACGCATCAATCACGATGTCGTTATATGCTCGCATCACGCTCAACGCAACGTGATTGCTGTATCGATTCAGGTCGATGGCCTGTCGATAGAAGGCCTCAGGTTCACTCATGTCGTCTGAAGGCCGAAATCATGCGATTCAGCAAAACTGACAATCGAAACATCAGCACCATTAGTTAGAGCCTCTTTGATAGTATATGGGAGCTGCGCGAGTGCTTCGGTATCGGTCGATCGCACCACAGATTCTGAAACCGCACACACCCCAGCTGATGAGAACCAAGTAATGCGAATGGCTGCAAAGCACCCTTCATGAAGATCGTCTTTCGCGAGATATAAGAGCTGCTTGCGATTCGGATTAGGCTTATGCAGCTTCGTCATCTGTCATGCCCTCTTCTTCCTGCGCTTCATCCGGCATTATGACTTCATCCTCAGTGGGTGGCGCGGACTGAGACGGTTGCCTTTCCATCAAGCCGCCTGACTGCGTGGCATCTAACTCTCCTTCAATGTCAAAATCATCCCCCAGGACTTCACCTGCGGATAGCTGATTCAGCAATGTCTCTTGCGTAATCGTGCCTGCCGTGTACAGTTGCAAAATCGACTGGATCTCCTGTGGCTCAAGCCGAGTAGACAGGAAATCACGATTGACGAGACTGCTGCCAGCTTGTGCTTGCTGCATGTATTGCGCATGGTATCTGAGGCAGTTGTCGATCATGTCCTGCGTCTGTTGAGCAATCACCATCATCGTGGAATCGCCCTGGCTGCGGTCGATCCGCTTTGCTTCTGCCGTTTCAGCGCTCAATTTCTGGCCTAGCACTGCAGCCAGGCCCAATTCATTGATCTGACTGGCGATCTGGTCGAGCCTGCGAAATTGTGCGTCGTAACTATTGCCGGATGGCTCGATGTATTGAGCCGATGCACCTTCAGGCAGCGCCATTGCTTCGCCAGGGCCTGCGCTGATCTCCTCTGCTGACTGCGGGAACCCGAAGATTGCCAACATCGGGACGGCGCTGATGTGCAGCTGATTGTCGAGATCGCTTTGTACTTGGTACGCCTTGAGGTTCAGTTCAGCGATGTCCGCCAGTGGTGGCCGCGACTCAAGAACACCGACCCGGTTGGAATAGGCAACAGCAAACGGGATCACGTCAAGACTGGTGCTGCCTTCATCAACTATTACAAAATCGCCTTTCTTGTCCTTTTGGTGAATCTCAAATGCACCCGGCGTGAGTACCCGCACCTGCTGCACCTGCTTCTCACCGTACAGTCCATCAGGTACAGTGATCTGTTCCATCAATCGCAGCTGGGTAAGCTCTTGCTTGCCGTCCTTGATTTCAGACCGCCAGCCCAAGATGTCACGTGGAGTATATTGTGTCCAGTATGGTCTGCCGCTATCGCCCGCCCTTGGGGCATCGACCAGGACGCCAACGTGCCCGTAGCGGATGCACTTACGCGCAGTTTCGTAGGTCCAGACGTTTAGATCATTGCCCTGCAGATCAACGTCAAAAAGCTGCTCAGTGACAATATCGCTAACGTCTTCAAGCCGCACAGGCTTGCGAGTCAGCATGCCCGCCAGCATCCGCTCTAGTCTGACATAGAAGGGTGCAAGTGCTGAACGCATGAGCCTACTATCATACGCTTCGTCGATCTCCCTTGGCTCTTGCGGCAGGTATTTACGGTGACCCTTTCTAATGCCATAAGTGCCCTGCAGTAATGTTTCAATCAACAGCCAGTGCGGCTCCATGTTGATATAAGCCGTGTTCGGGCTTTCCACCGACGCGACATTGCCTACACGTTGTCGACCAGAGAACCCTGAATGCACGACCATCTTATGCCCGATATATAGAGTTTAATAAAGCCGAATCCCGGTGCCCCTGCCGGCCTTGGCATGGAGTGGGTTGAGTTCACGCCACACTAGGTATCCCAAAGCGTCGTTCATATGATCGTACCCAGCGTCCTTATCGGGTTCGCCTTTATCTGTGTAGCATTGCAGCTCCAGTGATTCAATGGTGCGCAGACACTGCGGGGCCACCTTAAGTCTTACTTCGCCTTTGCCGTTCTCCAAAGCAGCTTGAACAGCAGCCACCCGGTCGCGAATCGGAGGGTTTGCTTTAGGCGATTGATTGCTGAAACCATACGATTCCAAGATCTGAATATCAGTGCGTGTCGCGTTTGTGCTGCGGTTGCCACCAGAAGCATCGGGATAGATATAAATCTTGTGATGAGGGTATCTTGATCTAATCTCTTTGGCAAGTGCATCTGTATCGTGGGCACCACTGATTTCATCCACGACATGCAACTGTACATCAGAGCGGACGGCAATAACGGCGGACATATTCGTAACGTTGAAATCAAGCCCCACTCGCAGCGGCTCATTATCGACATTGATCACTGATTCGCAGATATGCACTGCCCTATTAAATCGGTCATAGACAGCACCAGTGTTGAGATTTACGAATTGGCCTTCTAAATATGCCTTGATCAGCTTCTCTGGATAATTGGCCAACAATGAATCAATGAACCCATCGGGCAGGTGGGGATTATCAGCAGTCCGGGCACGGATCAACCGCCGATCTGGTGCTGTCTGGCGCTCAAATGTCTCCCAGGCCCAACCAAAGCCTTCGGGTGTAGTCGCCACATAGAACTGCTGCACATTGCCAGAGCGCAAACGGGCCAATGCCATCCGTGACGCCTGCTCAGCCGTGCGTTTGTTGGTGGTGTCTACCTCATCAAACCCTACCGCGCAGAGGTTCTGTCCTCGAATCCTGTTCCATGTCTCCATCGTTCGTAACAGAATGGTATGCTCGCCCTCTTTGAACTTGAGCACGTATTCGGGCAACGGAGACACTCGAAAGTCGTATGGCAGACCGATCGCTTCCAGCATCTCATCCATCGATCGCACCAGAATATCGCGCAGCATCGGCGCTACAGGCTCAAATATGGCCGATACATATCCAATATTGACAGCTGCAATGTTGATGGCTTTGGCACATAGGCCATAAGTTTTGCCCGCACCAAACCCAGACACCAAACCCAGGATCCGATGGTCTTGGTCTTTACAGAACGCGGTCTGATGCGGCAGCAAGGTGGCATTGAGCCGGCTTAGCACTTGGTCTACTGACATGCCCTCATCGGCTGGGTCTGACAGAATTAAGCCATCAGACACTGAATCCAGGATGCTGGGCACTTGATCCAATGCTCACTTATTCGCTATTTTATGCGTTGGACTCCATTTGAGCATGACCGATATCAGCAGCTTCATCGCGACTGCAGCCCGATATCCGCTGCTCACCCAGAATCAAGAGATTGAGCTTGGCCGACGCATTCAAGCCTGGCTACAACACCCCGATCCACCGCCGTCTGTGGTGCGGTCTGGTCGTCGTGCTCGTGACACGTTTGTGTGCAGCAATCTGCGGCTAGTGATATCAATCGCCAAAAAATACACATTCGCGATCAAAGGCACGACACTGACATTCCAGGACCTGATCCAAGAAGGCACACTCGGCCTGCAGCGTGCAGCTGAGAAGTACGACCCTGAGTGCGGATACAAAATGTCAACCTATGCATACTGGTGGATCAGACAAGCCATCACCCGGTGCATCGATACCAAGTCACTGATGATTCATGTGCCAAATGGCGCACGCAAAAAACTCCAGGCGTACATGCGAGCCGCTGAAGAGGGTGGCAGCAAATTGGAGATTCTGGATCGGGCAGAACTTAAGCGGCGCGATATCCGGATTGTGCAACAGGCAGCAATGTGCCAGAACGTAGGGGCATTAGATGCACTCGATGTAGTTATCTGATGTGGAATTATTGACACTTTATGAAAGGTAATGCTATATTTTATATATAGGGGGCAATGAGCCCTCCTTTTCACATCATGGCCCGCACCTACACCGAGCAAGCACTTCATATCGTGGATCGTCAGCTTGCAGTTTCAAAAAAAGATGGTAGCGTTGCCCGCAATCGTGGCATCGAATTTCGTCCCAACGGCTATATCTTCACAGGTACTAAACGCATTAGCAGAGAGTCAGCAGTTCAGGCATTGGCAGTCAAGCTCGAAGATGAGGGCAAGATCAAGACTGAGATCCAGACCATTAAGACGATCAAAAGCAGCGGCATCACCTGGGACAAGCTGAATCAGGCTACCAAAGATTTCTTCTTTGAGCTGGCGATGCAAATCTATGGCGCCGTCGATGATGCAGATTCAGAAAATGACACTTACGCCGCACGCCTTGGTCGCGACATTCCCAAGATCAGCCTGCAGAATGCACCCCGCTTATCCAATCTCAAGAAAGCAGGTATGGTTGAGAGCATTAAAGGCACCAGCACCAAGTCTGAGCGCTGGATCACTCTGACTGAACAGGGCCTGACTATCTATCGCACCATGCACGCCCAATGACCGGACAGACCGGCTGGGGGCATCGCCCCCAAGATGTTATTGCCGCAGCCAAGAAGAAGGCAGCTGCGGCCAAATCTCCTAGAGGTCTCACGGCTCTTGAATTGGCCTTTTATCGAGTGATTCATGCTGAAAGGGATTGACATTTCCCTTTTGGCATGATATACTACGTATATGGGAGGGCAAAACGGACCCTCAGGTGAGCAAAGAGCGACCTAGAATCCTTCACCGCCCCTCCCACCCAATCCCACCACCCAAGCAAATGATCAGCAAAGACGCCATCCTCGAAGAATTCGCCACCAAGGCCAAGACTTTGAGTGCTGACGGCATGATCACACTGGGCCGCGAGCTTGACAAGATCGACGCAGATCACATCCTGTTTGACATTCTTATCGATGTCGCCAATGAAAACTATGGCTTCGACGTTTCAATCGATATCACCGACGCCTGGTTCAAGTGATCTTGCCGGCGCTCATAAAGACGTTGCAACATCAAATATTTTTCATGCACAAGGTGGTGACTACTCACCCAAGCTTTGAGATCTTCATATTCCACCCACACGCCTTCTTCCATCATCTACCAGTAAGGCTTGCGAGCATATGGAGCTCTTTATAGCATCCTAGCGCCACACCCAGTTGCCCGTCTTCCTGGGCCTTGGCAGCGAGTGCCTCAAGCCTGGTCATCTGCTGTGCCAGGAACTCCGAGCGCTCCACGCTCATTGAGCTTTTGTACTCGGACCTCGCGTCTGAAATCAGCGCGTCTGTCTGGTCATTGTTGAAGTCCCAGGCCTGTGCAGCTGACTCGTATATTCGGTGCCGTGGCCAAGACAGATCAAGCCACTGTTTAACCACCCGAAGTTGGTCTTTGCGGATGCTTTCTGGGGTCCTTGGGGCCATGTCTCAAATCTAACGCAAATTACCTACTTACCTACTTACCTACCCACTCCTTTTTTCCCTTCCCGACAACCAACTTCTTTTTTAACCCCCCCCTATATAGGGGGTAAAGTAGGAAAACCGGACACTGGCCGCGTCCCGATTGACGCCTTGCATTACCTACCCTTACCTGTAATACCTGCTCACGCCTGATACCGCAGTTAAGAGATCGAACAATCATAAAAGACATGAGTAGGTAACAGACGGTAAGGGCGGGTAATGAGTAGGTATCACTCGTCAGTGCCACAACGCCGCCAGATGTGCTTGAACGAGCCATTGAGCTTCTTGCGGCTCTTGTAATACCCGCACGCAGTCAGGATGCGATTGATCCGGACGAGCTCCCGCTGCGTCTGGCGTTCGATCGGCACTTCCAACACGTGAGTCAACAGGTCACTGCTGATGACGTACTCGGTGGACCGGTAGGTCAAGTGCGAGGAGATCTTCTCCAGCCACGGGTCCTCTGCATATAAGCCCCGATTGCGGTCATTGTTGATCTGAGTCTCTGCTTCGTCTAGGAACCATTGCGTGCCTTTGAAATATTCGCGCTTTGCGCTCGCCCAGATCCGATCGCGCAGCTGTTCGATCTTTTCACTATTGATGCATTCCTCGACATTAAAGATCACAAATCGGCGGTTACCGGTTTCATCGCTAAAAAAACCATCCTTCTTATTAGTAGTGCCACATAAAACAAAAGAACGCGGCCGCTCCTTATGGCCCTTGCCGTATGCCTCACGCACCAGGTCGGTCTTGCGGGTAATGAAATTTTTGAGGCCTGCACTGTCGCGGTTCTTGATGCCCCCATCTAGTTCGCCCCATTCACAGATCCATCGCATATGCAGGCCGGTGATATCATCTGCATCCTTGTTGGTCTTAATGAAGCCCTCATAAAACCAGGCCTCAGATGCCAAGGTGTTGTAAAAGCGTGTCTTGTGGAGGTGTTGATCACCAGCCAGGATATGCACAAAACCACACGGGCAGCCCGGCTCATAAATACGGGCCACACAAAACACCAACCACTTACGCAAAGCTGAATTATCGAATTCGACGGCATGAGTGCCCAGGAGCTCACCTGCGATGTTCTGCCACATCACGTCATCCAATGGGTCATTGCACGACTCCAGATAATCCCGGATCGGGTGATAAGGCCGCTCACGAGCACTGAGCAGGAGAGCATCTTGTGCAACATCCTTAGAAACATCAATATGCGCAGCCTGGAAACTGCCATAGCTGAGCTTCGCATCGATCTCCGACATCGGCGCATCATCAATCTCGATAGCTTGCTTTAGGTCATTCCATCGCAATGCACTATGAAGCATTGAAGAAAGGACCTTCGACAGGTCCAGCAATTTCAGGCGGCTATAGCCACCCTTCTCGGTCTTGTAATCTCCGATCCGCTCGAACCACGGTGCGACAGGCAGCTGTGGCGCGTCACGCCTGATAGCAAGCTCTATGCGCTCACGGTCTGCGCCATCTGCCACCCAATCGGCCACGTCATAACCATCCGATGGGTCGTCCCAGGCGTCCGCGTTCGTGCCCTCCACCCAGAGCCATGATGATCCAGGGAAGGTATCACCGAGCCGTTGCATCAATTCCACACCAGGCCGGTCGCGATCAGGGCACAACACCAAGTTGTTGTCGTGCAGCTTGGGCATATCGGGCATGCCACCTTTCCAGCTGCCGCTGCCATTTGGCACACTCGTCACCCAAAGGCCCAGGACACGCAAAGCCTCCGCGCACGTCTCGCCCTCGACCACATAGACCGTTTCATCTGCATCAGGTAGGCTCTCATACCACAACGGCAATAATGCGTCTACTCTGGTGCCCTTTGACCAGGTGACATCCTTTGGGCCAACGTTGTAGTCGGTGCGATTGTGCTGATATGACCGGCCATTCGGTGCAAAATACTTCCAAGACCGGTACTTCACAGCCGTGCGCTCTTTATGCGGCTTGAAGGTCACACACTCTGCAGCCGGGTTGATCTTTACACATGCCCATTCACCGACGACATCGCCAGTCTTGAGCTGCGGGTGCTTTTGGAATGGGCTGGTCTTGGTGCCGATGCGACAATACAGCAAGTCCCCGTCCGTCTTGCAGCCGCTTGACGTGCGACCGCATATAGGACAAGGAGTTTTTGCAGATGAATACATCTGTTACAATGTGGTTGCTTGGGATTGTGGCTCTGCCCTCTATGCTCTTACCGGCATAGGGGGCATTTCCGTAGGCACACTATCACACACCCAACACAGCCACAATACCTAGGAAAGGCAGGTAATGGCCTCATCTTCGGAGTGTACCACACCTGCGATGCCGCCATGCTCTTCTAGACGATCCAACCAGTGCTGCTGGTCATCTCGTGCCTTTTCACCAGGCACTTTGATCTCCATGCCGACGAACACCGCTAGGTCTTGGCCCACCATGTCCTCGGTGATCTGTACCCGCTTATATCCAACTAGATCTGGACTACCAGGAGATAGACCAAACTGAACATATTTACCGCGATTGTCTCGTAATGCGCCAGTATGGTTCCGGTACAGCGTTACGCCTTCACAGTTTGCACTGACCGCCAGGCGTATCTGATTCTGAAGGCGTGTCTCTGGCTGGACCATTACTTCTTGATGTTGCGTGAATCGTAGACCGTTACATATCGGCCATTCACCAATTTAACTGTGATACTAGTCTGATGTTTTTGTATCACGATGGCCTTTGTCCAGCCGGACACGCTCATATAAACCTTGCACACCTCGCCTGTGCGGACGTGTGAGACATCGAATTTGAGACTCATTTAAGAGCCTCACAGGCAGTCTGGACGCCATGCTGGCAGTCGCGGTGTGTCATGTCATCAAGAGTCGATGTCAGGACTAACCAGCCAGCAATAACCACAAAGAAATAACCAAATACGACAGCCCAAGTATCGGCAGCAGAACTTTTCATTTGAGCAGCTCTAGATAGCCATGAGCCATTTCAGCCTGCACGGTGCCGTGGCGCACTACATGCTCGGGCTGACCAGATTTCTCGCAATACGCTAGATAGACATCAAGCTGTGCAGCAAAGGCAACCGCATCATTCCGGCGTTCTTCACGCTCTTCACCGATGAGCACCTGCACGTCTTCAACAGCATCACGCGTGTGCTCCATCAGAAACGTCATCTGCTGGACGAGGCCATAGGGTGTGATCTGTGGCATGATCGGAGGGAAAGAGCTCATTGCCCTTTATATGCGTATTATATCAAAGATAAAAGGCTGTGTCAATTATTTCCAGACCCGGTGGCGGCTGCGCAAGACATGCTCCACCCATTTGGGATGATACCCGCGCTCGATGCGGATCCTCTCTAAGTCCTCAATGGTGCGTGCACGGCCGATGTCGCGGCGCATCTGTTTGCGCTTCTGTGCCTTCTCCTGTAGTAGGATGTCGCGTTCTTCTGGAATCCGACTATCTAATGGGTGAGAATATCCGCAGAATGGGCACACGCGCAAGTGTGGTTTGTGTACTCCGAAGCATTGCGGGCAGACTCTTACCGGCACATTCGCAACCAGTCCAGCCCGCTGCTTTAGCTGGCCTTTCAGCGACCACTGCCGGGCATCATCTGGCATACCGTGGCGTTCGCTATTTCCGGCCGCGTCGAGGATGACAGCATGCTGATTTGACGGGCGCAATGCACGACCGACTTGCTGAAGATGTAGACCTAGAGACTGCGTCGGCCTCAGTAACAGCACGCAATCACAAGCTGGGACATCGAAGCCTTCAGAGATTAAATCAACACTGAGTAACACCGTGATCTCACCATCACGGAATTGGCGCACTGTTTCATCTCGCCGGTCTTTGCGCATCTTGCCATCGATCGTGGCGCATTTGATCCCTGCTGCCTTGAAGCTGTGCTCCACCTCCTCCATGTGAGCCACACTTGCGCAGAAGCCAATAGTCTGTCGACCACCGGCAAGTAATGACCAATTTTTGACAGCTGCAGCTACCACGCGTGTCTGCGAGACGGCTTCAGACAACTGCTTGCGGTTGTAGTCACCAGCAGTCCGGCGCACTCCTTTGAGATCAGCTGCGCCAGGTGGGCAGAAGAGCTTGTACTGCGACAGCCAACCGGCATCAATCAATTGCGCAGAAGTGGGGCCAATCACCATATCGTCAAACACTACATCAAGACCACCACCATCCAGCCGTTGCGGGGTGGCAGTAAATCCGAGCACCTTGGTGCATTGTTGCAACTTGTCCTTCCAGGTACGCGCACACGCGTGATGCGCTTCATCAACGATCACCAGATCTTCATCATCAGGCTGCCACGATTGGATGGTGCACACGCTCTCATCTGGTGTCTGATCAACAAGCTCACGACGGTGCACCAATACCTGCACACGTGCACCCTTGGCCCGTGCAGCCTTTGCGATCTCACAGAAGATGCG
>MDSW01063619.1_pt1 | contig 11493 bp, 3 predicted proteins | sample 811171 | NCBI WGS metagenome assembly MDSW01 (sample SAMN05326641, study PRJNA326480) | marine metagenome | isolation source: seawater | place: Atlantic Ocean: North West | collected 2012
AATTCTCCCCATCGATTAAATATCCATATTTCAAAAGTGTTAATCTCTTCTCCCTTAATTTCAAAAAAATCATTAATTCCATCACTGTTAGGTGTAAATGTGTTTGGAACATATAAAGTGCCATCTAGTATGATTTGAACAGTGTCTGAGTTTATGCAGCCATTAGTGTCTGTGACATATAATATGTAACTGGATGAAGCGGTAGGTGAAACCATGGGGTTTAAACAATCAGTGCAGGACATGCTATCTATTGAATACCAATAAAAATTATGCGAGGTTACCCCTTGAAGAGATACTACATCTCCATAGTTGATAAACAAATCTGCACCTGCATTTACAAAAGGTAGATCATATACACCTACTAAAACATCTTCAGTTATTGAGCAACCTTGACTGTTAAAAACATCTATTGTGTAAACTGTCGACTGTTGAGGATATGCTAGGGTGTTACTGCTATCTGGATGACTTAATGATTCTGAAGGCGACCATGAATATGCCGAGCCATTTGTTGCCCATAGATTGGCAGTGTCTCCAGGACATATTGAGGTGTCATTAACTACTTGTGAAGCAATTCCAATTACTGTAACTGTGAAGTCAGCATTAACAATGGCACAAGTATTTTCAAATTCAATATTATAGGTTGTTGTGTTTGTAGGGTATACTAATGTAGATGGGCTATTAGGATCACTTAAACCAAAATTTGGACTCCAGGTTGCATTGCTAACTCCGAGGATTTCTATGGTTAATGTGTCTCCATTACATAAAATTGTATCATTAGGGACAATAGGTTGAGGAGATGAAAACTCTACATTAATTTGAACTGAATCTGTAAAGACACAACCATTTGGTGTTGTAATATCTACAAAGTAAACCGTTGTGTCCAGGGGAATTACATTAGGAGTTTGATGGCCAGGATTGATCATTCCTGTTGTTGGATACCAATTGTAATTTATACCACCATAGGCATATAATGTCACTATATCTCCCATACAGATTAATGTGTCGTTCATTATGGCTGTAGTGTCTTCATGGAAATAAAGTGTTACCAATGCTGTGTCTGCTCCACAACTATCTGTAGCAATAACTTGGTAAGTGGTAATTGTATCTGGATATGCAAAAGGATTAGCAATATTGGGGTTGGATATATTGATGTTTGGAGTCCATTGATAGGTGGCCCCACCAGATGCTTGCAATTGGACTGTGTCACCTAAACAAAGAGTGTCTATTGTTTGAATTATAGCATTATTGACATTAAAAACATCTAAAAAAATAGTTGCTGTATCTGTTTCAAGACATCCTAGAGAATCGGAGACAACTAAAGAAACCTCGAAAAAGCCTGTATCTTGATAAGTGTGCGATGGCGAAAATTGAGTAGAGGTGTTGCCGTCTCCAAAATCCCAATAATATTGATTGCCACCCTGAGATAAATTGGTAAATTGATAGGAATTGGGTATACATACATAAGGTTGAGGAAAGCTTATTATTGGATTTATATTCTCTAAAGAGAATTTAAAAGCACCAAGATTACAATTTGTACTATTGTTTGTAGAAGACCATGCGCTAATTGTTGTAGGAAAATCTGAATTCCCCCCACATCCAGCACAAACTGCCTGATATACATTTCCATTCTTGTCAAACCTACTTGTGCCACCATCGACATGTTCTGAACTAGTGCCTCCTCCAAAAAAGGTAGCATATAGTAAAGAATTGACATCAGCTGTAAAAACAGCTAAATAGAAATCACTTCCATCAGTATTACTTTGATAAGGAGTATTGGTAGTTGAAAGGGGCATATTAAATGTATTTCCTATCGTGTTTACTGTGCCACCCCATCCTGAGACATAGATGAGTTCACAATCTGTTACTAAAAAAGCAGAGGGGGCAATATTTATTCCACTACCACTTCCAAAAACAGTTGAAAATAAAGTAGTGCTCATGTCGGGTGATAGTTTGTGAAGAAATTGACCACTTCCAGGATTGTTATAAATATTAGCTGGAAAAATTGGATAAGTGCCTTCTGTTTGACCAAATAAATAGATATTGTCATTAAGATCAACTTGTACAAAATAGCTTTGATCATATCCGCTAGTGCCTATATATGTTGCGCTAGTTACATTACTACCAGTGTTATTGTATTTTGCCACAAAACCATCTTGTAAACCATTTGAATTAGTATGAATTGCAGAAGGGCTTGTGAATAGATCAGTACTTGCAGTTCCACCTGAAATAATGGGTTCATTAAGAGAATTTAGTTGCAATGAATAACCAGCATCATCAGCAGTTCCACCATAATAAGAACTCCATAAAAGAGATGATAGGTCATTGTTAAATTTAAATGAAATTGCATCTTGCATACCATTGTTTACAGTTTGAGCACCTCCTATAATTGGAAAATCTGTTGAAAGGGTAGTGGTAGTAACCCAACAATTGTCATTGTTGTCAACAATGATTTCTCCTCTGAATTCATCGGCATAATTTTTTTTAAGACCCAATGAAAGGTTTACAGCATCATTTCCAGAACCTCCTATGTAGGTAGAGCCAAGAATAGCATTTCCGGCAGCATCAAATTTTACAACATATGCATCGGTTCCATTTACATAGTTTAGTACACTGTTGGTAAAAGTTGATCCAGCATTGAATGAATTATCATAAGCATTGCTAGAAACGGGAAGGTCATTTGAAGAAGTTGAACCGAAAACATATAATTCACCATTCTGATTGCAGACAATGCTATGTGGGTTTTCATTTCCTGTGCCACCAAAATAGGTGCTGTAAATAAGATTAGTCCCATCAGCAGATAATTTACTTACTGATATGTCTGTTCCTGGATATCCTATGCCAGTACCTCCATTGTATGAAATTTGATATGCACCTAAAGTCAATGGATATCCAATATCGAAAGCAATTCCTGCAATATACATGTTTTCAAGATTGTCATAGGTTGCAGTAAACCCCCAGTTGTCTGCAGTTGAGCCAGTATAAGTAGAAAAAATAAGAATAGGATCTATTATTAATGTTTCATTTTTGTCGTATCCATTTGGAAAATGAAAAGACATGGTATTACCATTAAGAATATATTTACATTTTATTGTTATTTTTTTTCCATCAATTATTTGATAGACGTAAGGGCTTTGTTCAATTACATCTCCTAAAGAAGTAGTTATGTGTAGATGACCTTTTTTTAGTTTAATGTCATCTATACCAGAATATTTAATTTTTATTTCTTTTGGATCTCCACCAGGGTTTACATGTAGGTCGTACTTAAGTTGGCCATGACTTTCGTAAGTTATCAAATCAATTTTATCATATAGTTCTATGTATTTCAATTTTTGATAAGCTTTAACATCAGTAGCCCATTTTAAGGGGTCGTTTCCTTTAAAATAATTATATCTGTTGGTAGTTGGATTTAAAGGAGTTTTTATGGGTTGATTTGCAGAGATGAAAACTGTTTCATAAGCATGGCATTTAATGTTGCTAGAGTCATTGGATAGACCATGTCCATATTCAGATATTTTCCCTTTTTCATAAAGCTGATATGTTATCTTATTACCTTGAAAATAGATATCTCCTGCTTTTAGTGCTAACTTAAAATCTACTTCTTTGGGGAATTGCCCCTTATTTTCTATGAATTGAACCAATGAATTGTCTTGACCCTTTGCAAAGAAAAATGCAAAAAATAAGTATGATATTATAAGGAATCTAAAATGCATTATGTTCAATCGACTGAAATTCAAGTTTATATGAAGATAAAATATAAACGAACTAATCTGTTAAAGGTTGTATCATTGAATTAATTATTTTTGCTGCATGAGCGATGCCATAAAACACGAATGCGGGATAGCATTATTGAGGTTAAAAAAACCACTGACATTTTATTTAGAAAAATATGGTTCTGCTTTTTATGGATTGAATAAAATGTATCTGTTGATGGAAAAACAACACAACAGAGGACAAGATGGTGCTGGTTTAGCCAATATTAAACTCAATATGTCTCCAGGAACCAGGTACATTAGTAGGCATAGAAGTGTACACTCTAAGCCTATTCAAGATATTTTCTCATACATAAATAAAAGATTCCAAGATTTAGAAGACACTTCACCAGAAAAGCTAAAAGATGTTGAGTTTTTAAAAAACAACTACGCTTTTACAGGAGAGCTTTTCTTAGGTCATTTGAGGTATGGAACCTTTGGTAAGAATAGCATCGAAAGCTGTCATCCATTTTTAAGACAGAATAATTGGATGACTAGAAATTTAGTGGTTGCTGGAAATTTTAACTTGACAAATGTAGATGAGCTATTTGGTTTGTTGGTCAATATTGGCCAGCATCCTAAGGAAAGAACAGATACTGTTACAGTAATAGAAAAAATAGGTCATTTTTTAGATCAAGAAAATCAATTGCTTTTCGATCACTATGACAAAAAAGGACACTCCAATAAAGAAATATCGGGTTTAATAGCAGACAATATGGATGTCCAAAGAATATTAACAAATTCTGCTGAAGATTGGGACGGGGGATATGCAATGGCTGGTTTGATAGGTCATGGAGACGCATTTGTTCTCAGAGATCCATGTGGAATTAGGCCGGCTTTTTGGTATGAAGATGAAGAAATTACAGTTGTAGCCTCTGAAAGACCGGTGATTCAAACAGCATTTAATTTAAAATGGGAAGATGTTAATGAACTAAAACCAGGACACGCATTAATCATTAAGAAAAGTGGAGAAACTTCTGAAAAAATGATCAGGCAGCCAGAGCAAGAAGCAAAATGTTCTTTTGAAAGAATCTATTTTTCTAGAGGTACCGATAAAGATATCTATCAAGAAAGATTAGAGCTGGGAAGATTGGTTACCAAAAAAGTGTTAAAAGAAATCAATTATGATTTAAGAAATTCTGTTTTTTCATTTATTCCCAACACAGCTGAGATGTCTTATTATGGCATGTTGAAGGCGACTGAGAATTATTTAAGTGATGTTAAGTTGAAAAAATTGAATAATCTTCCTAGAAATGCTTCTGAGGAAGATATTAAATCTATTCTGTCGATTCGTACCAGAGCTGATAAGATCATGGTCAAAGACGCTAAACTTAGAACATTTATTACTCAGGACGATGCTCGTGATGAAATGGTGGCACATGTTTATGATATTACTTATGGATCTATAAGAAGGAATCAAGACAATATAGTTGTAATTGACGACTCAATTGTAAGAGGAACAACATTGAAACAAAGTGTCATAAGAATTCTCGACAGATTAGCGCCAAAAAAGATTATAGTGGTTTCTTCTGCACCGCAAATAAGGTATCCAGACTGTTATGGTATTGACATGGCAAAATTAGGTGATTTTATTGCTTTTCAAGCAGCAATTTCCTTATTGAAGGATACAGGAAAGACCTCAATTATTGATGAGGTTTACCAAAAATGTCTTGCCCAAGAAGGAATTCCTAAAGAAAATATTGTGAATTACGTAAAAGATATTTATGAACCTTTTACCTATGATGAAATTTCTAATAAAATATCTGAGTTGTTGACTCATAAAGATGTGAATGCAGAAGTTCAGATCATTTATCAAACAGTAGAAGATCTACATAAAGCATGCCCTGGACACAAAGGAGATTGGTATTTTACCGGAAACTATCCTACCCCAGGTGGGAATAAGGTAGTCAACAAGGCTTTTATCAATTATGTTGAAGGGATAAATGAAAGGGCTTATTAATCTATAGTTTAATAAATTTTTTCGTTATTGTATTGAATTTAATGAAATAAACACCTTCAGCAAGCTTTTCTAAATTAACAGGAACTTGAACTTTAGCCCCATCAACAACAATTTTTTCATTGTATACTATTTTACCTAGCTGATCAATTATTTTCAATTGTTCCTCGAAAGGATTAGAAGCAGTTATTTCAATAATAAATTGACCTTCGTTAGGATTCGGGTAAATTGAAACCTGTGAAATTGAATTTTCAGAAATTGTTGAACAATCATCTACTACAATTGAAGTTGACGTTTCGTCTCCACAAAGTCCTTCAATAACATAAGTTATGTTATGGGTGCCTATACCAGCTGCACTTGGATCAAATACTCCATTCAAAGGGTCGGTGATTCCATTGCCAGACCAATACCCACCACTAGGAGTGCCAATAAGTGGAACAGGGCCTGATGTAACGCACAAACTATTCATGTATCCAATAGATGCATTAACACTATTGATTACAGTAATTTGATCAGAAAATGAATCGGGACAATTTCCTGCTATTGAATAGGTGATGGTTTGATTACCTGCACCAGCTGCACTTGGATCAAATACTCCATTGTTGTTAATTCCGTTTCCAGACCAAGTACCTCCCGATTGATTAGGAGTTATTGAAATTGGGGAATTGTCTGTACATAAACTATCTGTAGGAAGTGAGAATTGCGCATCAGAGTTTTCAACAGTAACAGTGTAAGTCGACATGTCGCCACAAGCACCCATAATAACATAAGTAATTACGTGACTACCAGGACCTGCAACTGAAGGATCAAAAACCCCTAAATTTGGATTGACAATACCATTCCCTGTCCAAATTCCTCCACCATCGATAGCTGTTAGTGTATCAGGATTATCATAACTACAATAAGGGCCAGAACCATTAATTGTGGCATCTAATGAGTTGGAAACGGTTATTGTAATCTGATCTGTGTTTCCGCAATTTCCACTTATTGTGTAAGAAATAATATGAGCTCCAATACCAGATGATTGTGGGTCAAAAATACCATTTACTGGATCTGTTATTCCTGTTCCGTTCCAAATTCCACCAGGATTTGCAGCAGTTAATATTATTGAACCTCCTGTAATACATTGGGTGTTTACAGAGTCAATGGTAGCATCAACAAGGTCAACTACTATAACATCTAAAGTAGCCGTGTCTGGGCACGAGCTATTGGTGTAATGAGTAATGGTATGAGTTCCAACTCCAGCAGAAGAAGGGTCAAAGTTCCCATTGTTTGAATTGGTTATACCATTTCCTATCCAAGTTCCGCCTGGAGTAACACTAGTCAATGTAATAGGAGCGTCTGCTAAACACATTGAGCTTACTGGGTTAATTGTTGCGTCATCAGAATTAGAAACCGTAACGTAGTTTGTGAGTGTATATGTATCAGTTCCATTGCTATTGGTTACTGTTAAGGAGATATCATATGTTCCAGGACTACTGTAAGTGTGTGATGGATTTTGTTGATTAGATGAATTTCCGTCACCGAAATCCCAAGACCAGCTAGTTATATTTGAAGTTGATAGATCATTAAAAAATACTACACTTCCAGTACATGCATTGGTATTATTGGCATTGAAATCAGCATTTGGTGGGCTACCATTCGGAGTTCCATCAATATTGATGTTGTCTATGAATAAATTATTGCCATTGGTTCCTGCATTGTAACTTTCAAATTTTAAGATTACTCCAGTATTTCCGATATAGCTATCTAAGTTTACCGAAAAACAGTCAGCACCTACAGTGCCCAAGCACCAATCAGAAGTTTGAGAAGGTGTAAAGTCGGTAGTAGATGTGTAGGCTGTTGCAAAGCTTCCTGTTCCATCTTCGCCTAACTCTAAAATTCTTGTATAAGAACTGCCACAATCTGTAGAAATGTATACAATTAATGAGTCAGTACTGTTTTGGTCAAACCTTCTGTAAGCATGCTCAAAAGTAAGGTCTAAATTATTGTACCCAGAAAAATTAAGCGGAGAAGTGACTAAAGCATCACGTTGACCAAGTTGGCTATATTGAAAAAAATTGAGTTTTGCAGCCTTGTCACCAGGAGTGGTTCCAGTAATAGTGACAATTTCCCAAGTTTCACTGTTGTCAGGATTTTCTAAAGTCCATGAATTACTAGCAAAACTGTTGCTCTCAAAGGACTCATAGAAAGGCAAAGGAGTGCTGCTTGTAAAGACTACAACTTGTGTAATACTACTGTCATTTAGTAAATTTTGATCTGTATTGCCATTAGGATTTGATGTATAAGCTATGAAATTTTGATTTCCAGATGTTAATGCAATGTTTGGCAAGACAACATTGGTGTTTTGACCAGATGCTAAACTGCCATTCCAGTTATAGGATTGTAATGTGCCTGTGCTTAGCTGATAGTTAATCGTTACATTAGTTAATGTTTGATTTCCGAAATTCGATAGAATAACCTCTGGATCTGAATTGTTGCTGCATGTTGTGCCATTTGGACTTACAATAGATGATATGCTGGCATCGTAATCTATGTTTGGTGCAATTACACAAAAATTGTGAGATGTTCCAAATCCAAAATCTGCATTCTGAGCAGTCATTTGAACTAAACTATTTCCATTTGCGTCATTTATGTAGTAGTCTCCATCAACTGAGCAACTATTCCATTGACTACCGTACATACCATCTCCATAACTGTCATTTATGAAAAAATCATAGCAACCTGGTGCAATACAAACTGATACAGAATTTGTTTGACCACCTGTTACATTGGTATAAGGCCCACCTGTAGAAACTGTATTTCCCTGATCATCTACTATGCTCCAAGTAATTTCATTTCCATAACAATCAGTTAAAATTGTCACATCAATATTTTGACCATTGTTAATGATATTGAAGCTAGAAGTTTGCTGGTCGTTAGTAGGGTTTTGATCTGTACTTCCGTTTGGATTTGTAGAATATGCAGTAAATGTGTAGTTCCCAGCATTTAGTGATTGATTAGGAAGAAAGACGTCTTCAGATTGACCTGAACTAAGATTTCCAGTCCAATTATAAGTTTGAATTGCACCACCATTCAATTGGTAATTTATAACTGCTGAAGTTAAATTATTGCTGCCATAATTTCTGAGAGTAACAATTGGATCTATTGAAGAAGCACATATATTATCATTTGGAGAAACTATTTCACTAATAGCAGCGTCCAATGAAAATGAAAAGGCATTCAAACACAATAAAGCTTGATGAGCATCAATTCTACCTGCTCCTAGCTGACCTATGTAATTAGAGTTTACACCGTCTATGTTTTGAGCGCTAGAATATAAGCAGTTGATTAAATCCTGGTTATTAGCGTTAGGAGCATATGATTTCATTAACCCTAAAAGACCAGCAACTAAAGGTGATGCCATTGAAGTTCCTTGAGTTATCTGATAACCAGATGCTGCATTGCAGCTTAGTATACTAGAGCCTGGAGAGGATATGTCTATCCATGATCCGTAATTGGAGAAACTGGATTTTCCATCATTAGTGGTTGTAGATGCCACTGATATTACGTTATTGTATCCAGCAGGATAAAATACAGAGCTAACATTGTCATTTCCAGCAGCAGCTACAAGTATAGCACCTTGACTTGAGGCATAATTACAGACATTTTGTCCATAGTTACTTGCGCCACTACCTCCCCAAGACATGTTTATAACATCTGCTCCATTGTCTGCAGCCCATGTAATCCCTTCATAGCCAGCAACTAATGAACCATTGCAATTGCCTATTTTAACAGGAAGAATACTAACGTCATAGCCAATTGAAGCAATTCCGGTGTTATTATTGGTTTCAGCACCAACTATTCCAGAAACATGTGATCCATGGAAGCCATCATTGGATCCGCAACCAGTAGGGTCGTTATCTTGATCTACAGCATCATAACCAGTAAGCATTTTATTGACTAGGTCTGGGTGATTCACATTGATTGCATTGTCGGTAACTGCTACAACCACCGAAGATAAACCAGTAGATAGATCCCATGCTTGCTCGGCATTTATTCTAAAAAGAGCCCATTGGCCAGCTGAACTAGAGTTGGTGAAGTATTGGTCATTGGGCGTAAAGAAGTTGGTGTGCAATTCTTTTTTTTCAGCATATTCTATAGATGAAACCAGATTTAATTCTTTAATGAATTCATCAACTTTTTTAAGTTCATTGAAGTTGATCTGAAATGTGTTGGAGAGTTTTTCGTTTTTATGATTTGGATAAAGCTGAATTAGCTCTGTAATGTTATATTTTGAAGAAATAGGAGCGAGGAACGATACTTTATTGTGGTTGACTATTCTTTCTTTGGTTTTAATTTCAGAGAATTGATTGGTTTTCAATTGAAAGATAATTACACCATCTTGATAGTCATTGTAAATCGTTTGACCAATGATTGAAAAATTTAAAAAGATAAGAAAGAATGGAATGATGAATGCGTTTAGTTTTTTATTCATTTTCATAGCAATTAATTCAAAAACTTATTTAATATATGGTTTACTAATAAATAATGACTGATTATTTAATTAGTAGTTGTCTTAAGGGGTGTAAGTAGATGGTTATCAACTACAGGTATTCAATAGGGGTAAATAAAAAAATTAAATTAAGATAAATTAGCTTAAAATCAAATAATGTTTGATAATTATTGCCTTAATTGGGTAATATTAAAAGATATGGTTATTTAAGTTTTTCTCTTGAATAATGGAACATTAGAGCAAGCTTCGCCAAACATTAATGATTGAACAACCTTTAATAGCTTATTGGAGATTTCTATGTAAGCATTTTCAGGAATGAAAATATCACTACATCCTTTAACCAATACTTTTTTATTAGTGAACTTTTTTGAATCAAGGAGACTTATTTTGTGTTGAAAAAGTTGTTTCTCCATTTCAATTTTGTTTCCGAAATAGATGTGCTCAGCAAAAGGTTGTAAATATGAGGTAACCAGCATAAATGCCCATACTGGAATGATAGTATCTATTGAACAATGGATAGCTACAAATTTTCCTTTATAAATTGTCCAATCATGATCTTTTAGGTGACCTCTAAAGACTTTTTCTTTTAAGACTAGTTCATTAAAGAGCCATTTTTTAATATCAATCTCTACTTTATCTCCAGGTGTGTGAAAGTCTTTTAATTCTATGGTAATTAAATTACTCTTTGCAACTTTATTTTCAATTTCATCAGACATCTTAATTTTCATTTATTGACGAATATACTCTAAGACCTTTAATGTTGTCTGATGATTCAATGTGAGAAAGTTGAATCGTATCATTTTTCAAGTAGCTTTCATTTAGAGAACGATTGTGTAATTTTTCATATGTATCAACAGATATTTCAGTTCTAGAATTTAACGTAGTAAATAGATCAATGTCTTTTATTTTGCTTTTCCATTTAGTTTGAATGATACCTTCAAAAACTTTAGATTTTGAGCCGCTACCATAGCTAAAGAAACCAATTTTATTTTTTGAAATATCACTGTCATTTTCAAATGAAGTTACAAGTAAGCTTAAAAGTGACATAAAAATGGACGCTGTATACATGTTGCCAATATCAGCTGAAGCTCTTTCACCAGCGACTAATTTGTCTTTAACAAATTTTTTGTAAAATGCTGATTTTGAAGCTTTTTTCGTCCAATTTTTCAAATCATTGGTGTCTTCTGGACCTATTTCTTCATATAATTTTTCAATTTGATTGTTTTCTTTTAGCCAGTTTAACCAATTGTCAACTAACATTCTTCTTGCTTGAAACGCATAAGGAAGGTGAA
>MDSW01158127.1_pt1 | contig 11493 bp, 10 predicted proteins | sample 811171 | NCBI WGS metagenome assembly MDSW01 (sample SAMN05326641, study PRJNA326480) | marine metagenome | isolation source: seawater | place: Atlantic Ocean: North West | collected 2012
AAAAAAAATATTTCCAGAAAAATAATTTATATTTGTCCAAAATCAAATCATTGGGAAAAAAGTAGTAGAACCACAAAAAATTTAATTTGCATTTTTCTTTTAATTAAAAATTTTTGGTCAAAAAAAGCAACTATATTATCTTTTCAAGCTAACATAAGTGCAATTATAATTTCTAAATTATTTGGTTTTAAAATTTTGATTAGACTCAATACAAGTTTAAATAAATATATAACCAATTTTTTTAAAAGATTAATATTTAAAATATTTTACTCATTGTCTGACACTATCATTGTAAATTCAAAATTATTTCAAAAAGAGCTATTAAATATTAATTTGAAGTCTTATTTGATATATAATTTGGAGGATTCAAATAAAACAAAAAAAAATTTGAAATTTTTTGAAAAATTTAACGGTTTAAAAATCCTAAATATTGGAAGATTAACTGAACAAAAGGATCAAATAACTCTTATTAAAAGTTTAAAAATTTTAAAAGATAAAAATGTAAATTTTAGATGTTGTATAATTGGCAGAGGTTTGTACGAAAAAAAATTGTTGAATGAGATTTCTATTTTAAATTTGAAAAAAAATATAAAATTGGTTGGATATAAGGATAAAGCTGAAAAATTTATACACCAAAGTAATATTTTTGTTTTATCGTCGAAATTTGAGGGATTACCTAATGTATTGATAGAGGCCCAAAAATATGAAATTCCAATTATTTCATCAGATTGTCCAACTGGACCAAAGGAAATATTGTTAAATGGAAAACTTGGAGATTTATTTCCTGTGAATAATTATTCAATTTTAGCAAAAAAACTTATTGAATTTTATAAAAATAAAAAACCATTAAAAAATAAATCAAAAAAAGCTAAGAAATATTTGAAAAGATTTGATCCAATTATTAATTCAAGAAAATATTTAAAATTACTTTTAATAAAATGAAAAAATTTAAAATTACAATTATCACTGTTACTAAAAACTCAGAAAAATTTTTATTAGAAAATATTAAAAGTGTAAAATCCCAAAATTATAAAAATTATGAACATATTTTTGTGGATGGAAATTCTAAAGACAGAACGATAAAAATAATCAGATCTAATAAAGGTAAAATTAAATTGATTAAAAATAAAAATGATAAGGGATTGTACCATGCGATGAATGTTGGAATAAAAAATGCTTCAGGAGAAATAATAGGAATATTGAATTCGGATGACGTATATTATAAAAATACACTCAAAATTGTTAATCAATATTTTAATAAATACGATAATTTAGATTTTTTGTTTGGTTCAGTGTTAAAACATAAACTTTTACACGGTTATAATCCAAAAATAATCAACTGGAGTTTTGGATTTTATACAACACACTCTGTTGGTTTTTTTATTAAAAAAAAATCTCAATTTAAAGTAGGTTTTTATGATTTGAGATATAAATATTCTGCAGATTACGATTTATTTTTAAGAATGATAAAAAGATTTGGTTTTTTTGGTTTATCTACCAAAAAAGAAGAAGTTTTTGGAAAATTTAGACCAGGTGGTTTATCATCAAAAATTAAGTTCATAGATTATTTAAAGGAGTGCAATAAGATTAGAATCAATAATGGTCAAAATATTTTAATTGTTTATTTAATCTTTATTTTGAGAATAATAAAAAATTTTAACAAAATTATATAATGAGAATTTATATTTGTGTTCTTATAAGTAGAAAAAATTTAAAGTTTTTAAATTCTTTTTTAAATTCTTTGAATCAAATTATTGTTCCAAAAAATTATAAGCTTAAGTTAGTTTTTATAATTGAGTCTGATCTAGTTATTGTGAAAAGTTTTTTAAAGAAAATTATAAAAAGAGTGGATTACACAATTTTTTTAAATAGCAAAAAAAGTATCCCTCACTCTAGAAATATTTTCTTAAAATTTTTAAAAAAACAAACCTATGAATTTGGAGGATTTTTAGATGATGATAGCATTGTAAATAATAAATGGTTACTCAACATGGTAAAATTTTTTAATAATTATGATTGTGATATTGCAGGGGGTCCGCAAAAACACCAAGTTAAAAATACAAAATTTGAGGATTTTTTTAATATAATAGAACCGAAGAGATATCATGGTGAATTAGTAAAATGGGTAGCAACTAATAATTGTTTTTTTTCAAAAAAAATCACAAAAAATACAAAAATAACTTTTGATAACAATCTGACAAATTATGGAGGAAGTGATCAACTATTTTTTAGTCAACTTTCAAAAAAAAATTTTATTTTAAAATGGAATACATCATCTTACATTACCGAAAAATATCAAACTGAAAGAGAAAATAAACTTTGGTTTTTAAAAAGAAATTTAAGATTTGGATATTCAGGTAATTTAATAGATAAAAAAAATTATGGATATTTAAGTAAAATTTTAGTGCCAATTAAAATTGTTCATTTGTTTTCTAATGCTCTTGTATTATTAATAATTCCAACTCGTAAAAATTTAATAAAATCTAGTTTTCTTTTTTTTAGGGCAGTAGGTCGTTTGATTGGTTTATTTAATTATAAGCCCAAAAAATATATATAATTTGAAAAAAAATAATAAATTAAGAAGTATGTTATTAAAACATAATTATTTTTCTTTATTGATGTCAATGTTTTGTTTTTATTAAAAAAATTTAAAAAAATTATATAAAGCATTGGTTCAAAATATTTTTGAAATATAAAATAACCAGTACTAAAAGTGATTAATAACAAGACAACTAAAGTTATAGCTGGCACATTATAACTACAAAAAAATAAAAGAAAATAAATTCCTAAAAGAGCTGATGGAAAAACTAAAAAATTATTATTTAAAAAATAATAAGATAATTTCATGAAAATCCCACCACCAACTGAAGAATTATACTCAAAATTAAAAATACATGCTAAAATTATTAATATTGAAATTAATAAAGATTTTTTATCAAGAATTTGAAATAATCTATCTTTAAAATCACCATTTAAATTCATAAAATATTGAATAATAAATGGAATTAAATAGAAAAAGATAATTGATCCACTTATCAAAATTGCAGAATTAAAATTTGTTACATTTTGTTTTAAACCTAAAATTAATAAAGGATTTTCTTTTAGAAAATAAATCCCAGGTAAGCTTAGCGCAAAAATAAATAATGATATCCACAAAAATTTTTTAAAATCGATTTTGTAAAAAAGGTCAATGAGTAAATAAATGAAAAAATAAACGTAAAATTGTTTAATATAACAAGTTAAAGTAAAAAAGATTATAGAAAAAACTAAGTATTTTATTTGTTTAAAATTTTCTTTTTTAAAAATGTTATAAAATAAAATTCCAATAGAAAAAAATATTAATGCAGTAATGTGATTGTTTCCCCAAATTGAACTGTACTGAAATACTGGGAAAATGTAAATTAGTGTAGATATAATAAATAATTTATTTTTATCAAAATTTTTAAAACGTTTAGAGAGAGAAAAGTAAAAAATTATCGGAAAAAAAAGACAAATTATTAAAATTGAAATTAAATATCCATTTAATGAATTAGCAAAACTTAATTGAGAAAAAATTATGTGATGTAATGGAAAATTTAGTAAATTTGTATTTTCATTTTCCCCCAAAGTTAAATTAAACAAATTACCAATATCTTCTTTTAGAAGAATTATATAATTCCAATGTGATTTTAGATCACTTACAACACCACCAGTTTTTGTTTGAATATTATAATTGAATAAATATTCATCATAAATTAACGGCCCAAATAGGTTGGATAAATTGATTTTTAGATAAAAACTTATTATAGATGAAAGTATTAATAAAGTTGTAAATATAAAAATAAAATATTTATTAATAATAAATTTGTCTAGAATGTTTAAAAAAGACTTCATATCAATAATTATACCTTATCACAAAAAAAAAAAATTTTTTCAAGAAACAATAAGTTCTATTAGTAGTCAATCTTATAAAAATTTTGAAGTTATTATAATTTACGATGATGATGATAAATCAGAATTAAAGTATGTAAAGAAGATTTTAAATCATTTTAAGTTTAAAAAAAAATTAATCATTAATAATAAAATTATTGGAGCTGGATTGTCTAGAAATAAAGGGATTAAACTTTCTAAAGGCAATTATATAGCGTTTTGCGATGCTGACGATATTTGGAAAAAAAATAAGCTTCAATATCAACTAAAATTTATGAAAACAAAAAAAATTGAGTTTTCACACTCAAATTATTTAATAATTAACTCAGAGTCTAAAGTGATAGGCAAGTTCAATGCTCCAAAAAATATTAATATTAAAGAATTAATCAAAAGTTGTGATATTGGACTATCTTCCGTAATGCTAACAAAATCTTTAATGAAAAAAAAATTTTTTTCAAATTTAAAAACTAAAGAAGATTATTTAGTATGGTTAAATTTAATAAAATTTACCAATTCTTTAGTTGGAATTAATAAAGATTTGGTTTATTGGAGAAAATTAGGAAATTCACTCTCAGCTTCAAATTTCCAAAAAATAAAAGATGGATTTTATCTATATAGATATTATCTTAATTATAGCTTTATATTTTCAATTTTTTGTTTGTTGAGACTAAGTTTAAATGCTTTTAAAAAAAAAATAACAATGTATCTCTGAATAAATGGAAAATTTAACCTTAGTCATACCTGCTAAATTTGAGTCAACAACACTACCGCATGTTTTAAAAGAAATTGATGATCTCAAATTTAAATGTAAAAAGATCGTTGTAGTACCTGAGTACGATAAAGAAACAATAAAATCTATTGAAAAATTTAATTGTAAAATTTTGATCCAAAAAGGGGAGGGATTTGGCAATGCTCTTATTCAAGGATTAAATGAGTCTCAAACAGAATATTCATGTATTTTTAATGCAGATGGATCCTTTGATCCTAAATATTTAGGTCTCATGATTGAAAAATTTAATTCTTTTCAAGATTTACATTTTATCTTCAATACAAGATACATAAAACCAGGTGGTAGTGATGATGATACTTTCCTTACAAAAATTGGAAATTATTTTTTTACTTTTTTATGTAATCAATTATTTAAATTAAATATTTCAGATGTATTATTTACTTACGTAATGGGAAAAACTAAAGCATTTAAAGATTTAGAATTAGTTAATAACGACTTTACTTTTTGTATTGAATTGCCGGTTAAAGCAAAGTTTAATTCTTTTAAAATCATTGATTTTCCGTCTTTTGAAAGATCAAGAATAAGTGGGAAAAAAAAGGTAAATGAATTTAAAGATGGTTTTTTAATATTAATATCTATATTAAGATTATTCATCAAAAAAAAATGAAAAAAAAAATTGCTTTAATAACAGGTATTACAGGTCAAGACGGATCTTATTTAGCAGAATTACTTTTAAAAAAAAATTATATTGTTCATGGATTAATAAGAAAATCTTCATCATTTAACACAAAAAGAATTGATCACTTGTATGTGGATCCTCATAATAAAACTAATTTTTTTTTGCACTATGGTGATTTAACCGACACTAATAGTATCTATAATTTAATTCATAAAATAAAACCAAATGAAGTTTATAACTTGGGTGCCCAAAGTCATGTAGGAGTTTCATTTGATAATCCTGAATTTACTGCTGAGGTATCAGGTATAGGAACATTAAGAATTTTAGAAGCAATAAGATTTTTAAAGATGAAGAATGTTAAGTTTTATCAAGCTAGTACTTCAGAACTTTTTGGGGAAACTTATGGAAAATCATTTTTTACCGAAAAATCGAAATTCCACCCAAAATCACCTTATGGTGTTGCTAAACTTTATGCATATTGGATTACATCAGTTTATAGAGAATCATATGGAATTTTTGCGTGTAATGGAATTTTATTTAATCATGAAAGTCCACGAAGAGGAGAAACATTTGTTACAAGGAAGATAACAAGATTTTTAACAAAAAAAAAACTAGGATTTAAGGATGTTTTGTATTTGGGAAATTTAAATGCAAAGAGAGATTGGGGACATGCAAAAGACTACACAGAAATGCAATGGAGAATCTTGCAACAAAAAAAACCAAAAGATTATATTATAGCTACTGGACAAGCTTATTCAGTGAAACAATTTGTCGAAATTGCTTCAAATTATCTAGAGATGAAAATTTTTTGGAGTGGAAAAGGTTTAAATGAAATAGGCTACATTAAAAAAAATGGAAAAAAAGAAATTATAATAAGAATTGATAAAAATTATTTTAGGCCTAACGAAGTAAATTATCTGAGAGGTAATGCAAATAAAGCTTATAAAGAACTTAATTTTAATCCAAAATATTCATTTAAAGATTTAGTCAAAGATATGATTGATAGTGATTTACTCAAGGCAAGAAAAGAATTAAGAAAATAAATGTTGGAGATTGATGTAATATTAATTTCTATTTTATTATCCTTAGTAATTAACTTTCTTTTAACAAAAACCAATTTCTGTTTAGATAAAAAATTTTACATACATAAATCTTTTGCAACAGAAAAGTTAACTCCTATTTCGGGAGGAATGATTTTTTTATTATTATTTCTTTATTTTTTACCAAATGAAAATATATTGTTTAAAATTTTTATTATACCACTCTTTTTAATAGGTTTTTTGTCTGACATTAATTATCTTACTTCACCTTTAAAAAGAATTTTATTACAAATAGTTATAATTTTTATTTTAATATTTTTGAGTAAAAATTTAATTAGTTCTGTACGAATCCCTTTCTTTGATAACTTACTTGAAAACATATATTTCAATTATTTTTTCACAATTTTCTGTCTACTTGTATTAATAAATGGCTCAAATTTCATTGATGGAATGAATACTTTGTTTTTAGGCTATTATTTAATGATAACAATTATATTGATATTTTTAGCCAAAGAATTTCAAATTTTAAATGATTATCACGAAATAGTATTATTATTTTCAATTTTATCTATTCTTTTTATTTTTAATTTTTTCGGACAGTTATTTTCAGGGGATGGTGGTGCATATATTATTTCATTTATGATTGGTTTTTTAATGATACAAATTGCAAATGTATCAGAGAGGATATCACCATATTTTATAGCTATTTTATTATGGTATCCAGCATATGAATGTTTATTTTCAATCTTGAGAAAAAAAATGAGTGATAAATTTACAACTAAAGCTGATAATAAACATCTTCATCATTTAATTTTTCTTTTTTTTAAAGAAAAAACTAAACTTAAAACTCAATATGCGAATTTGTTATCTGGGCTTAGTATTAATTTTTTTAATTTTGTAATATTTTTCAATGCATATAATAATTTTTCTCAAACAAAAAATTTAATACTTTTAATCTTTATATGTTTAATTTTTTATACGATTACTTATTTCTTTTTATTAAAAAGATTACCTAATTAGAGAGTTATTTTAGAATTTTTATTAAAATTAGCTAAAGCTAAAATAATCCAAAATAAAGAACCATTAAATGTGGAAAAAATACCACCCCCTGGCAAAATTGGTATTAAAAAAATTAATAAATAAAGATTTATTCCTATATGAAAAATATTTTTTGATTTGATAGATACTTTAAGATTTTGATAAATAAAATTTATAGCAAAATAGAAAAATAAAAAATAACCAATTATTCCTTGTTCAGATAATAATTCAAAATGAAGTTGATGTGGATGAGTACTACACCTTCTAGATGAAAGTCGAAAATCTTTATCAAAATATTTTTCATCAGCACATTTAATTCTAAAATTTTTACTTCCAACTCCATTAATTGGATGATCTTTAAAAATTTCCCATGCAGTTTTATAATGGGCGATATAATGAATATTTTGAAACTTATTAAAAAATTTCCCAGATTTATCTTCAATAATAATTCTTTTGAAAAACTCTGTTTGTTTAATGAATATATTTGGGCTTACTAAAACTGATAATATAATTGAAAAAATTATTAAAAAAGAAATCTTAAATTTGTTTAATACAAGTTTATTCGATTGAATAAAGAATAAAATTAATGAAAATAGAATTAGGCATTTTAAGAAATTCGATCTTTCGCCTGAAATCAATATGGATAATGGAATTAAAAAAAATAAAATATTAATAAAAAATTTTTTTTTCCAAATCAAATTTTTGCTTATATAATATAGACAAACTGTAAAACTAAATGTAAGTAGAAATGCACCCACAACATTTTCATCATAAAAGAAACTAATTATTCGTGTATAGTCTTGGCTTTTAAATCCCAAAATATTCTGACCAAAAATTCTTTCATAAAAAACGTCGATTATGACTATGATTGTTATTAACATCCAGTTTTTAAAAATTTTTTCCATTTGTTTTTTTTCATATATTAAATATTGAAATGAGAATATTAGGATTATAAATTTTAAAAAACCTATTGATCTAAAAAGACCATCAAACCCAAAAGTAGGGTTAAGAATATAATTGAAATAAGAATTTAAAACTAAAAAAAGGTAGAGCGAAATTAAAATCTTAAATGTAAAACTTTTACACCATTCCCATTTATTATTTTTTATTACAAAAAAAATAAATAAAGAATTGATTAACAGAATATTAAAATTTAAAGCAGAATTTCCAAGAATGAATGAAATTGGAATAATTGAAAATACAAGATTGATAGTTTTGTTTAACATGAACTAAATTATATAACTTTAATATTTAAACAAATAAATATTAAAGATATTATTTATAATTATTTGTAATTTTTTCAATAAAGTTTAATTATATGATTATTATTTAATTAAAATTTATGAGAATTTCTAAGAGATTTAGATAATTTAAAATGGAAATATTAATCTTATTTTCTTATTATTTTTTAATAATACCTTCTATTATTGGTTTTGGAAATTTATCCTCGATAATATTTCAAAAATCTAACTCAATAAGCGAATTGGGTTTTAGAGGTTTATTATGTCTGATAATAATATCATACATCACAAATTTTATTATTGAACATTCATATTTTCATAATTTAATTTTGCTATTAATTGGTCTGATTTCTTTTGTAAATTTAATTTTAAACAAAAGCATAGAAAAAAAATTTTTAATTTTAACAATAATAATTTTTACAATTTTATTTTTGGGTTTGTTAATGTATAAAAATCACGATGATTTTTTTTATTATCACTTTCCATACACTTTATCTTTAATTTCAGAAAAAAAAATTATAGGTATTGGATTATTAGAACACGGCTTTAGAACTCCATCCTCATTGTTTTATTTAAATTCATTATTTTACCTACCGATTATTGATTATTATCTAATTAATGCTGGAGCTATTTTTATAATGGGCTTTTGTAATATCTTCTTTTTAGAAAAAATTTTTTTTTATTTAAACAAAAAGAAAACTGATTTTATTTTATTTCTTTCATTGTTTTCACTAATTTTAGTCAATACTGCTTTTTATAGAATTGCAGAACATGGGACTGATAGATCTGCATTAATATTGATTTTAGTTTTTGTGATTAATTATTTGGAGAGCCTCAAAGTAAATCATAAATTTGTTTTAAAAAATTTCAAAAATTATTATGAAAAGTTAATAATATTATTATTGATAATAATTTCATTAAAAAGCTTTTATATAATTTATTTGATAATTTTTTTAGCATGGATTCTGCATTTTTATTTTATTTATCAGAAACTCTTTATCATAAAGAATATATTAATTTATAAGTCTACATATTTATTTATTGTTGGAATATCTATTTTTATACTGACAGTATTTTTAAATACTGGATGTTTAATTTATCCAGCTAGTTTTACTTGTTTTCCAAGTGTCGAATGGGGAATATCTATAGAAGAAGTAGACCGGATGAAAAATTGGTATAGTCTTTGGTCTAAAGCAGGAGCTAATCCAAATTTTAGAGTAGAGAATTCTCAATTATATTTATCTAATTTTAATTGGATACAAAATTGGTTTACCACTTATTTTTTTACGAAAGTAACAGATTTTCTACTTGTGATATTAATGATTTCAATTTTTGGTTATTTTCTTTTAAAAAATAAAAATACAAAAAAAATTATAAAAACTAATTATCGAATTTTATATTTTTTAATAATTTTTTTGACAGTTGAATGGTTTATAAACCATCCAGCTTTAAGATATGGAGGGTATACATTAATTGCATTATTAATATTTATACCATTATCAAATTATTTATACTCTCATTCTGTTTATTCAGAAATTTTTAAAAAAAAATTTATTTTATTAATAGTATTGTCATTTGGGGTATTTGTTTCTAAAAATATTGTTAGAATAAATCAAGAGATAATTAAATATGGTTATCAACCATTTGAAAATCCTTATTATTTTATTAGTGAAGATGGTTTTTATTTTGAAAAAAGAATTGTTGAATTAAACAATATAAATAATAAAAAAGATAAAAAATATTATCTAATTTTGAATCAAGATTTGATTAATTCAAAGAATTAAATTATTTATTATCATAAGTCATATGAAAAAAATAATTATAGTTACTGGAGGGGCTGGGTTTGTTGGAGCTAATTTAATTGAATATTTAATTAAAAAAACCAAATTTAATATAATAAGTATTGATAATTATTCTTCTGGTATAAAGAAAAATCACATTAAAAGTAATAGAGTAAAGTATATAAATGACGATACAAAGAATATTTCAAAGAAACTAGATTACTGTAAAAAAAATATAAAAACACTTTTTCATTTTGGTGAATTTTCAAGGATATATCAAAGTTTTTTAAAAATGAATGATTGTATTAATTCAAATACAATTGGAACTCATGAAGTTTTTAATTTTTGTTTAAAGAATAAAATAAAATTAATTTATTCAGCTACCTCAGCAAGTATTGGGAATAAAGGAAGGGATAAAAATTTATCACCATATGCTTTTACAAAAGCAAAAAATCTTGAAATGTTAGAAAATTTGAAACACTGGTATAAATTTAATTTTGAAATTATATATTTCTATAATGTTTACGGACCAAAACAGATTGGTACTGGTAATATGGCAACCGTGATAGGTATTTTTGAAGAACAATATAAAAAAAATAAAGCCCTTACAGTAGTAAAACCTGGTTCACAAAGTAGAAGATTTACACACATAAAAGATACTATCGAAACATGTTACTTTGCCTGGAAAAAAAATAAATCAAGACATTATAGTATCTCACATAGGCAAAGCTATAGTATCTTACAGGTAGCAAGAATGTTTAAATCAAAAATAAGATATTTACCTAAAAGGAGAGGAGAGAGATACGCTTCTGCTTTGACGAGCATGAATTTATCTAATAAAGTTTATAAAAGGTTTGGTGTAATTAGACTTAATAATTACGTTAAAGATTTCATTAGTGCCCAAAAAAATACTAATAAATGAAGGTTTACAATTAAGATTAAAAGGGTATAAATCTTACGCCGGTGATTTTTGCAAAGGTGTCATACCCGATCCCATTCCGAACTCGGAAGTCAAGCCCTTTAGCGCCGATGGTACTTTGTCTTAAGGCACGGAAGAGTAGGTCATTGCCGGCAC
>MDSW01087802.1_pt1 | contig 11492 bp, 9 predicted proteins | sample 811171 | NCBI WGS metagenome assembly MDSW01 (sample SAMN05326641, study PRJNA326480) | marine metagenome | isolation source: seawater | place: Atlantic Ocean: North West | collected 2012
ATTGATTGGAGTTTTTTTCCAGGAGGACTTGCCATCATTTCTAAACCTGCTTCTAATGGATCTTCAGCATCAATTAATTCTAGATGTGCCTTTCCACCATTGAATAATTTTACAAATACTTCTTTGAAGTGTGTGTTTACTGTTTGAAAAGCCTTTAGAAGTCTTACCCTTCCTTCTTTATTGATATCTTCGATAGAAGTTCTCATTTTTTTAATTGCAGATTCTAGATCATCTTTTTCTATATTCATTTTTTCTAGTTCTTCATCGATTTCTTTTGTTTCTAGATCAGCTCTCAAATTCACAGCACCTAAAGTTTCACGTTGTTGTTTTAGTCTTTCTAGTCTTGTTTCAGTTCTTTCCATGTTTGACTGCATTGTTTCAAGATCTTCTGTAATAGAAAGAGACTCTATAATTCCATCTGGCTTACAATTAAACTTTTCTTGAGATTCATCATCCAGTTCCTTCAATCTTGCCTCAGCTAATTCTTTAGTAGCTTCAGTTCGACCTTTAGATTCTCTTACATTAGCTAAATCGTTTTGTGCTTTTCTTAGAACTGTTTCATATTGTTTTAGTTCGTTATCAGCTTCAGCTAGCCTATCGGCAGCAAATTTTCTTTCGGTTTCTGCAAAACCCTTAGTCTCAATAAGTTGCCCCCTTTTTTCTGCAATCTCTTCTGGCTTGTTTGCAATTTTAAGAAGTTCTTCTTCAGAATTTTTTCTTCTTTGGGTTAGTTCACTAATATGCTTCTCAGAAGATTGAATTGATTTATTAAGTTTTTGGAATTCATAGTGCCAATCACTAAATTTCTGCTCAACATCTTTTTGCCTTAAATTTTCTCTTAATTCTAAAGATAGAGTTGCCGCATCTTTTGCATCAGAACTAGCCTTATCATAAGCATGTTTAGCATTTATAGAGATTTGCTCTGCTTCGGTCACCTTTTGAGTAATCTGATTCATACTTTCATAAAACTTTTCACTAAATTGTCTCGTCCAGTTATCAGGACTATCATATCCTTCAACCTCTTTCAGTGTAGATTGTCTAGATTTTAAGTTTTCTTCAGAAATAACAGTTTTTTGCCACTCGTCTCTTTTAGAAGATTTAATGCTATTGTATTTCTCAATATCTTTTTCAAGTTCATCTATTCTTGATTCAAGTTGATCTTTCTCAACCTTTAGTTTTTCAATTTGCTCATTATCTATTTGCCCAATTTCATGATCGATATCTGTTTCAGTTTTTCTCGCATTTAAAGCCTCTAAGTCTTTCGAGGCATCATTTATTTGAAATTGTTCTCTTTCTAAGTCGCTAATTATCTGTTGAATTGATTGCTCTAAAGTTCTCTTATCTTCTTTAACTCTTTCCTCTTCGCGATCAAGAGATTCTCTCTCTAGATTTATTCTGTTTAATCTTGCTGCTGCTTCAATTTCATTTTCTCTTAAAGGCTGAATTTTCTCACTTGCCTTAGCTTGATCGTTTGCAGCCTGAGATACTTGTAAAGTAAATTTTTGGATTGACTGTTCACTATTCTTTAGGTCTTCATCTGATTTTTCGAAAGAATCTTTCAGATTGTACCATTTTAGATACATAACTATTCCTTCTAATTGAGTTATTTCTTCTGAAATAGTTTTGTATGTTTCTGCCTGCTCAGCCTGCTTTCTTAGGCTATTAATTTGAGCGTTAAGTTGCTTCATTATATCTTTTAGTCTTTGAAGATTTGTTTCTGCACCTTTTAGTTTAAGCTCTGCCTCATGTCTTCTTGAGTGAAGGCCTGATATTCCAGCTGCTTCTTCAAGAACTGATCTGCGATCAATGGGCTTTGCATTTATAAGAGCTCCAACTCTTCCTTGACTTATGAGCGATGGGGAATGAGCGCCAGTAGATAGGTCAGCAAATAATCTTTGAACATCTCTCGCTCGAACTTCTTTACCATTTACTCGATATTCAGAACCTTTTTCAACTTCTATCTTTCTTCTAACTTGTATTTCTTCTTCACTGTTAAATTCTGCTGGAGCTTTTCTTTCATTATTATCAAGATATATAGTTACTTCAGCATTGTTTCTTGCAGGTCTATCAACGGTACCTGAGAAAATAACATCTTCCATTCCGGAACCTCTCATACTTTTAGCAGATGTTTCTCCCATGCACCATCGGAGTGACTCTACAACATTTGATTTTCCGCATCCATTAGGTCCAACAATACCCGTTAATCCGTCTTCAATAATAATTTCAGTAGGATCTACAAAAGATTTAAAGCCTAGAATTTTTATTTTTTTAAATTTCATTTAACTAGTTAACCGATTTTTGAATAATCTTTTCAAAATCTTCAAAATTTCTATATCCACCGTAAACTTCATCATTAATTACAAATGATGGGGTAGAGCTAATATTATATTTCTGCGATCCTTCCATCCTCATTGTAATAATAAAATCTGTAATTTCTTCATCTTCAAGACAGGAGTTATATTGATCTTTTGTAATCCCAAATAATAACCCATATTTTCTTAATGCTTCCGTATTTTCATCGACTGAAGATGAAACTATCCATTTTTGCTGATCTTCAAAAAGAAGTTTTTCCAAACTAAAAAAATCTTTTTCATTTGCACAATGAAGTAATTTAAAAGCATTAAGATCAGTAGCATTTAGTGCGAAAGGTCTTAATTCAAATTTAATTTTACCCGTATCGATATATTTTTCTTTTAATTCAGGAAAAGTGACTTTACTGAATTCTCCACAATGACTACAAGTCAGTGATCTATACTCGATTACAGTTATAGGTGCATCATCATTACCCAACTGCATTCCTTTAAGGGTGTCATTTGCAAATGGAGTCTTTAAAACTCCTACAAAGATTATTAAGCAAACTAAGGCAAATTTAAAAAAGTGTTTCATATGTAGTGTATTATGACCATATTTAGTGTGTATTTCTAAATTAAATACACAACATGTTGAATATACTTAATTTTCACTTTTTTTATAGCTATAATTATAATTTCAGAAGCTATTATTAAAATTTGTTCAAAATTAGTTTTTTTTAATCTTCGAGGCTATTTTTTGAAAATAATTTTTAAGTTCAGGGTATTCAATAAGTTCTTCAGAATACCTATCAGATATATTAGCTTTATCATTTAATGATTTGTTATTGTTAGATAAATTTTCACTTTTACTTTCTATTTTTTCTTGGATTAATTCTAGTTTCATAATTGCTTGATATCCGAAGAATGAATTGATTTTTTTGATAATTTTTTCTTTTTCATGTTCAATTGCAAAGGCAATACTAGGATCAACTTTAAGAACGAGACTGCCCCCTTCAACTTTATTATTCTGTTTGATTTTTATTGGAGAAATTTTAGATATATACTCAATGGGTATTATATTTTCCCAGTTTTTAAGCAGCTCTAGTTCTGTAAAACCTCTTTTTTTGAGTATTTTTTTTACTTCATCCGGTAAGAAATTTGATAAAATTTGAGCTCCAAAATATTTTTTTTTATAGGACATAAATTACTAATGCAAAGGAACAATATTATAAACGAATATTGTGTATCAAGTCATTTAAAAGATTATTTTTCAAAAGAAATAGTCACTTGGTTTTCGAAAAATAAAAGAAAGTTACCTTGGAGGACTAGAATATCGCAAGATAACTTTAGCTATTTGGTTTTTGTTAGTGAATTTATGTTACAGCAAACTCAGGTAAAAACTGTCATACCTTACTTTGAAAGATTTGTTGACAAGTGGCCCTCTTTAAAGACTCTTGCCAGAGCTAATCACAATGAAATCTTAGTGTTTTGGCAAGGCCTTGGTTACTATAGTAGGGGTAGAAATTTATTAAAATCAGCAAAAATTATTGTATCAGATTATAATGGAAAGATTCCTGTGAAAGAAGATGAGTTAAAAAAATTACCGGGTGTTGGAGATTATACTGCAGCCGCTATTCGTTCAATTGCATTTAATAAAAAAGCTATAGCAATAGATGGAAATGTTAAAAGGGTTATTGCTAGATTCTTTGGATTAGAAGGAGCAATAGAAAAAAATCTTAGAACTATTTATAAATTTGCAGAAGCAATTTGTCCAAATTCTAATAATAGAAATTATACCCAAGGAGTAATGGAATTAGGTGCAACTATTTGTAAACCAAAGAAACCAGATTGTCTTCAATGTGTAATTTCTAAACACTGTATTGCATATAATTCACATAAGACTCTTTCTATACCTCTTCCAAAAAAAAGGTTGAAAAAAAAGAAATTAAAATGCGTTACATACTTGGCAATTAAAGATAATAAATCTGTACTTTTAATTCAAAGAAAAGATAAGAATATATTAAAAGATCAATGGGAACTGCCTTCTACAGAATGGAATAAGGAGGAAACATATGAGATTAATTTAAATTCCCCAATTAAAAATACTAAATGGAAAAAATCTGAGATCTCTTTCAGTCATTCGTTTACCCATATCGATTTATTTAATTCAATATATTTATCAAAACTTAGCGGAAACTCTTCAAAATTAAAGAAAACTTCAAAATCAAGATGGATTAACCTTCAAAATTTAAGTAGTTACCCACTTACAACTATGAGTAAAAAAACTTTAGAAATGCATAATTTAATTTAGTTCTGATCTAAGTTTTTGACGTAATAAATCAATTGGTTTTAATTCGCCTTCAACATCGAAATGCCAGAAAGTCCAACCATTACACGCTGAGGCCTCTTGAACTTCAGCTCCAATTTGATGAATTGAACCTGTATTCCTATCACTCACTAAGGATCCATCAGCCCGAACTTTAGCTTTGAATTTTCTTTTTTGATCAAACAAAAGTGTTCCTGGTTCTAGTAATTTTCTTTCTATAAGCCAACCAAATGGAATTCGTGTCTCAGCTTTTTTAGAGGCAGTAACTTTAAGAGATTCATTTTCATATGGCGTTATCTTGTTTATTCTATTTTTTGCATGTTTTATATAGTTTGAGTCTTTTTCTATACCTATGAAATTTCTAGAAAGTAGTTTTGCCACTGCTCCGGTAGTTCCCGATCCAAAGAAAGGATCTAAGACTAAATCACCTTGATTGCTAGAAGATATTATTATTCTATGCAGTAGAGCTTCAGGTTTTTGAGTTGGATGTACTTTTTTACCATTTTTGTTTTTTAATCTTTCACCACCATTACATATTGGTAAATACCAATCTGATCTCATCTGAATATTTTCATTAATTGATTTCATTGCTTCATAATTAAAGGTATATTTTTTTGATTCTTTATTTTTAGATGCCCATATCAAAGTTTCATGTGCATTAGTGAATCTCTTACCTCTAAAATTAGGCATAGGATTTGCCTTTTGCCAGATGACATCATTTAAAATCCAAAACCCTAAATTTTGCATTAAATATCCAATTCTAAATATGTTATGGTAGGATCCAATAACCCAAAAGCTGCCAGTAGGCTTTAAAACTCGTTTTACTTCCGTTAGCCATTCATTTGAAAATTTGTCATATTCTGTAAAACTCGAAAACTGATCCCATTCATCATTAACAGCATCTACTTTTGAATTGTCAGGTCTTACTAGGTCTTGATCTAGTTGAAGGTTATAAGGAGGATCTGCAAAGATTAAATCAACAGAATTTTCTTTCAGTTTTTTCAACTCATCAACTGTGTCTCCACAAATAATTCTATTCCGAGATTCTTTTATGCTCATATTTTTTGACCGATTTTACGGTGGTCAATATGATTCAAAATAGACTCAAGGTCAATAATAATTTAGAATCAATAACTTAAATAATTTTTTTAATTCAATATATTGTGTATTGGTTTAAAAGATTTGCGATGAATTGGGGTAATCCCACATTTTTTTATTGCTAAGAGGTGCTCTTTTGTTCCATAGCCTGCATTTTTATTCCAAAGATATTCAGGATATTTATTGGATAAATCAGTCATCAAATTATCTCTATATACTTTAGCAATGATAGAAGATGCTGCAATGGCAAGAGATTTGTTGTCTCCTTTTATAATTGTATGCGTTGGTAAATTCGTTTTAGGTTTAAAGTTTCCATCTATTAATACTGTCTTCGGTTTTTTTGACAAACCTTCAATGGCTCTCTTCATCGCTAGTAAAGATGCTTGTAATATATTTATTTGATCTATTTCTTCTACACTAGCTTCTGCAATCGAGTATATGGAATATTTAATGATTTCATTGGATATCTCTAACCTCTTTTTTTTTGATAATCTTTTTGAGTCATTAATTCCATCTGGAATATTGTTAATATCTATAATGACTGCTGCCGCAACAACTGGACCAGCAAGGGAGCCTCTACCTACCTCATCTACTCCAGCAACCGGCTGATTATACGGAAGATCAAATTGAAAAAAGTTATTATCTGAATTAATCAATGTTTATTTTGAAACTCTTTTTTTAAGAGACTTTAAGTCTTCCCATACATGTTTTTTTTGTGCAGGTTGACGTAATAAAAATGCAGGATGGAAAGTTGGCAAAGTTGGAATTGTTATATTATCTAAAATTAAATCTACCCATTTTCCTCTAACTTTAGTAATTCCTTCAGGATTTTTAAGTAATGCAAAAGTTGCGGTACTACCTAGTAACATAAGTACTTTTGGGTTAATTAATTCAATATGTTTTTTTATGAATGGTAAACAAATTTCTATTTCTTCTTCAGTAGGCCTCCTATTGTTTGGAGGTCGCCAAGGAATAATATTAGCAATATAAACTTTTTCTCTATTTAATTCTATTGCCTCTAGCATTTTATCAAGAAGCTTTCCGCTCCTGCCAACAAATGGCTTACCTTGAATATCCTCATCATGTCCTGGCGCTTCTCCTATTAACATAATTTTTGATTTTGGATTTCCATCTGAAAAAACCATGTTTGTAGAACTCTTATATAATTCACAGCCTTGAAAATTAGCCATATATGACTTCAATTCTTCGATAGATTTAATTTTATCAATCCGTTCATTAGGCATGCTATTATCTCTATTTATAGTATCATTTTTTTGTATCAAAGATTTTTTTGTTGATTTTTCAGTGTTTTTTACGCGATTAGAAGAGGTATTTGCTATAATTTCATCTACCCCATTTTCTCTAAATAAACTTAGAAGTTTAATCGACTCTGATATCTTTGAATTATTCATCTAATTAATTAATTTGAATTATAATACCAATAAATTAAATATATATAGGTTTTATGGATACTAATTCTCAGAGAGAATCAATGGAGTATGATGTTGTTATTGTAGGAGCTGGACCTTCCGGTCTTGCAACAGCAATCAAACTCAAACAGCTTAATGCAGATAAAAATGTTTGTATTGTCGAAAAGTCGTCAGAGATTGGAGCTCATATTCTTAGCGGAAATGTTTTTGAAGTAAGGGCATTAGATGAGTTATTGCCTGACTGGAAAGAAATGGAAAGTTGTCCGATCAAAACCAAGGTTTCAAAAGAGAGATTATTATTTCTTTCTGAAAAAGGTAGTTTTAGTTGGCCTACTTGGTTATTGCCGCCTGTTCAACATAATAAAGGAAATTATATTGTAAGTCTTGCTAATTTGTGCCGATGGTTAGCGCAGGTTGCAGAAAATATGGGAGTAGAAATCTATCCTGGTTTTGCAGCATCTGAAATTTTGTTTAATGATGATGACTCAATAAAGGGTATTGCAACAAATGATATGGGTTTAGACATCAATAAAGAAAAAAAAGACTCTTTTGAACCTGGAATTGAACTACATGCCAAAGTAACAATCTTTGCAGAGGGATGTCGCGGACATCTTGGAAAACAGCTAATTAGTAAATATAATTTATCAAAGGATTCAGACCCTCAGCAGTATGGAATTGGGTTAAAGGAAATATGGGAAGTTCCTGAAGAAAATCATGATGAAGGTCTTGTCCTTCATTCAACTGGATGGCCCTTAGATAATAATACTTATGGAGGAAGTTTTTTATATCATGCTGAAAATAAACAAATATTTATTGGTTATGTTATCGGTCTAGATTATTCAAATCCCTATATTTCCCCATTTGAAGAATTTCAAAGATTCAAGACCCACCCATCAATTTCAAAAATACTCAAGAATGGAAAAAGAATTTCATATGGAGCTAGAGCATTAATTGAGGGAGGTCTTCAAAGCTTGCCTAAAATGTCAATGCCAGGAGGACTATTAATAGGGTGTAATGCAGGAACATTGAATATGCCTAAGATAAAAGGAACTCATACTGCAATGAAAAGTGGAATGATTGCTGCAGAAGTAATTAATGATTTAGAGCTTGGCAAAATTGATAATTTGTCAGCATATGAATCTTATTTTAAAGAAAGTTGGGTTTATAAAGAGCTTCACTCGGCTAGGAATGTTAAACCTTTTCTCACAAATTATGGAAGAATTATTGGAACCATATTGACTGGTCTAGATCAAATCTTGTTCAGAGGCAAACTGCCATTTACTTTAAGACATAAACACTCAGATCATGAGACTTTAGTCTCTGCAAAAAATTCAAAAAAAATTGAATATCCCAAACCTGATGGAGTTTTAACTTTTGATAGACCAAGTTCAGTTTATTTAACAGGAACTTTCCATACAGAAAACCAACCTGTCCATCTACATCTCAAAGATCCAGATTTGCCGATAAACTATACACTCGAAGAGTTTGATGAGCCTGCTCAAAGATATTGTCCTGCAGGCGTATATGAGATCCAGCGAGAACAAGATGAAAGCAATCCAAAATTTGTAATAAATAGTCAAAACTGCATTCATTGCAAGACTTGTGATATTAAAGAACCTTCTCAAAACATTAATTGGGTCACACCAGAAGGTGGTGGAGGACCGAAATATTCAAATATGTAGAAGACAAGAAATAGAATGTTAAAAAAATTAATTATATTGTTATTTTTCTTTAGTTTGTTTTCTTCAAATTCTTATTCTATAGGTACTAATAAGAGTAGTTTAGAGGTAGGTGATTATCTTGTAGCAAAGATATCAAATAACGAGAATGATTACAGAGTAACAAAAAGATTTTACCATAAAATTCATAAAAAAAATCCGTCAGATTTATTAGCTTTGGATAGGTTATTGCTTTTAAGCTTACTGGAAGGAGACTTTAAGAGTGCAAATCAATATTCTTTTAAGCTTGCTCAAGTAGGCTGTGACAAATCTAACAATGCTTGTTGTAAGAGCAATCAGTCTCCTCAAGGGCATCTAGTAAATGGGATTTCTTATTTAAATTCTTATAATTTTGATTTAGCTGATCAAAGTTTTGCAAGTATTTGGCATGGAGATTTATCAAGCACTTCTTTTGTAAGGCTCTTAAGGGCATGGGTATGGGCAAAACCTACAACATTAGATAAAAGTATTGGTTTTATTGATTTAATCTCTTCTGACAGTGATCGTGTAACAACATTACTGCATAAAGCCTTGATATATGATTACACTAATGAGATAGAATTAGCTGAAGTTTATTACGATCAAGTTTTATATCAATCTTCGGATCTTTATATTATTAATTTATACTTAAACTTTTTAACAAGAAACAATCTTCAAGATAAAAAACAGAAAGTTATTAATGAGTTTTTGTCTGAATATGATAGCAATTTAACATCGATCTTGATTAATCAAAATAATAGAAGATTAATTGAAAATCAACTTCAAGGCATCGGCGTTGTTTTTTTTAACTCTCCTTCAATGATAAGAGGTTTAAAACCTGAGCTCATTCATTTAATGCTTCAACTAGCAGCAATAACATCACCTAACTTACATGAAATAAATTTTATGTTAGCAAGTCTTCTAACCTCTCTTGAAGATTATGATAAATCTATAAAAGTTTACAAAGAAATACCAAAAAATCATTATTTAGGTGAGTATGCAACTATTCAAATTTCTGATCTTTATAGTTTAGAAGATAAAAATGAAGATGCTATTAATCATCTTGAAAATTTTTTGAAAACAAGAAATACGTTTGAAGGACTATTAAGTCTAGGAAACTATTATAGATATGATTCAAAATGGGATGAAGCTTCAAAAGTTTATTTAAAAGCAATTGAATTTGGATTAGATATCAATGATAAAAATTTATGGGAAGCTTACTTTAAAGCTGGAATTGCTTATGAAAGATCAGAAAACTGGAAAGAAGCCGAGTCTCATTTTCTGAAAGCTTTAGAGTTGCATTCAGATCAGCCAGATGTTTTAAATTATTTAGGCTACTCTTATATTGATAAAGATATAAATATAGAAACTGCAAAAGGCATGATTGAAAAAGCACTGAATCAGAAGCCTAATGACCCATATATAATTGATAGCATGGCTTGGTACTACTTTAAGACTGAAGCTTATGAAGAAGCTAAATCTCTTTTAGAATACGCAATAGATTTAATGCCTTATGATCCGATAATTAATGAGCATTATGGAGATGCCTTGTGGAAATCTGGATATAATGTAGAAGCAAGATTTCATTGGTCTAAAGCACTAGAATTAGATCCAGAAGAAGAGACAATTGCAGATATAAAGATTAAAATACTAATAGGTATTTAATTTATTTTGGATTAGTAATTGAAACTTAAATCATTTGCAAAAATTAACCTATTTTTAGAAGTTATAGGTAAATATGAAAACAATTTTCATATGATTAATTCTATAGTAAGCCGAATAGATTTATTTGATGAGGTAGAAATTAAGGAAAGTGAAGAATTGGCCGTTTCTTTTAAGGGACCATTCGCATCTTTTATAGACAATAATAATATTAATTATTTATTTCAAATTCTTAAAGAAGAACACTTAATGAGCCAGACAGGATTTACGGTAACAGTTGATAAAAATATTCCTGTTGGGTCAGGTCTTGGTGGGGGTTCATCAAATGTTGCTGTTATTCTCAATTATTTAGAAAATAAAAGTTATATAAATAAAGAAAAAAAATTATTAATTTCAAGAAAACTAGGTTCAGACATAGAATTTTTCTTGGAGAATGATCCTGCATTATTGTCAGGTAGGGGAAAGGTAAATTCACGATTCAAAATTTTATCAAATAAATTTATACTTCTGGTTTATCCTCAAAAATTTCTTAGCACTAAAGAAGTTTATTCTAAATGTAAAATAATTGATAAAAAATCAGTTTTTGATTTCGGAAAAAAGAATCTATCTCTTGATGAGATTATGAGAAATACCTCAAATTCCCTTGAAGAGAGTGCGATAAATATTTGTAAAGAAATTAATGAAATAAAAAATATCTTTCTAACTGATAAGCAAAGTCAATATGCAAGAATGAGTGGTAGTGGTTCTAGCTACTATGGCATCTATGAAAGTGAAAAAGATGCCAAAAATGCTGAGAAAGATCTTTTAAATCAATATCCTGACTGGTGGACTTGTGTTACCAAGCTAATATAATCATTGCATTCTGGCATTCTTAAACTAAATAATGAAAGATAAAGGTTGTTGGGGTGTAGCCAAGTGGTAAGGCACCGCTTTTTGGTAGCGGCATTCGGAGGTTCGAATCCTCCCGCCCCAGCCATATAGCTATTTA
>MDSW01106563.1_pt1 | contig 11492 bp, 15 predicted proteins | sample 811171 | NCBI WGS metagenome assembly MDSW01 (sample SAMN05326641, study PRJNA326480) | marine metagenome | isolation source: seawater | place: Atlantic Ocean: North West | collected 2012
GCTTCAAAAGACAAAGTTCCACAATCTACAGTGAATATAAGTTTTACACCTTTTTTGTTAAATTCTTCAAAAGCTTGTATTGATGGTCCATAACCCTCTTTTTTTCTATCTGGAATATAAAATTCATAATCAATTTTTATTGATGAAAAAAAATTTCCTAATAGGGCTGTAGAAGAAGCGCCATCAACATCATAATCTCCAAAAATTCCTATTTTTTCAAATTTTTTTATTGCCTCTAATAGTCGTTTAGAGGACTTCTTCATATCTTTTAAAATATTAGGATTAGGTAAAAGATTTTTTATTGATGGATTTAAATACGTTGATACGTCCTCTCTTTTTATATTTCTTATAGATAAAAGTTTTGAGGTAATTTCATCTAGTGAAAAATTTTCCTTAAAAAAAGAAATATCTTCATTATTAAAACTTTTTAAAATCCATTTTCTTTTTCTTAGTGAAAGTGAATTCATTTGTTGTAAATACTTGTGGTAATCTTATTAATTTTTTTACTTTTATGTAAAGCAAAAGTTGTGACCTCAAATTCATTTCCTAAATCTTTTACACCTTTTGTCAACATTCCATCAGTCACTCCAGTGGCGCAAAATATTACGTCTCCTTTGATCATGTCATCAATATTATATTTTTTGTCAAAATCTTTTATTCCAAGTTTTTTAGCTCTAATTTTTTCCTCATCATTTAGAACCAATCTCCCTTGAATTTGTCCACCGTAACAAGATAAAGCTGCGGCAGCCAATACTCCTTCAGGTCCACCACCAGTACTATAATAAATATCATTTACTGGTTTTTCTCCGATCACACTTAATACACCAGCAATATCACCATCTGTAATATAATTTATTTTTACACCAAGATTATTTAAACTTTTAATAATTTTATCATGTCGTGGTCTTTTCATTACACAAGCATTTATTTCAGTAATCTTTTTATTTTTAGCATCAGCCAATATCTTTATATTTTTTTCAACCCCGTTATCTAAATCTAATAAATTTTTGGGAAGATTTGTACCGATCGCAATTTTTTCCATGTAAGTATCAGGGGCGGATAATAAATCTCCTTTATTTGCAACAGCAATTACTGAAAAAGCATTGGGTTCATTATTAGCAGTAAATTTTGTTCCTTCAAGTGGGTCCACAGCAATATCAAATTCTGGGCCTTTTAAAGTTCCTAATTTTTCACCAATATAAAGCATTGGCGCCTCGTCCATTTCACCCTCTCCTATAACTATTCTTCCATTCATATTTATTTTATTTAATTCTCGTCTCATTGGGTCTACAGCTCCTTTATCAGCAGCTATTTTATCTTTTTTTCCAATATATTTAGAGGCGCCTATCGCAGCTTTTTCAGTAGTTTTTATAAAAAGATTTAAGAATTTTTTATCAATAGACATTTAATTATCATCTATTCGAATTAAATTTGGTTTCTTCATAATATATGATTTTTTGCCAATTGTTCTAATTATTCTATTTAAAGAATTGTCCTTTGATTTGTGAGTTATTATTACAATAGAAGAAATTCCCTTTTTTTTTCTAGGACTTTGAATAATTCTTTTAATTGAAACCTTATTTATTGAAAATATTTTAGTTATTGCAGAAAGCACACCAGGTTTATCTTGAACCTCAAATCTTAAATATGCTGAGAATAATCTATCTGATATATTTTTAAATCTTAATTTTTTTCTTTCTTTACTTGAAATAGAAAAAGGGAATTTAATATTTCCTCTAAGAATTGAAGATATATCGGAAATTAAAGCAGAAGTCGTTGCAGCTGGTCCTGCGCCCTCTCCTTGAATAATGCTTTGACCAACAGGTTTACCTTCAACAATTACAGCATTTAATACACCGTCTATACTTGCTATGTGAGAATTTTTCTTTATTAATGTTGGATGGACTCTTTGATAAATATTCTTATTTATAAGTTCTGAATAACCTAATAATTTAATTTTATATCCAAGACTTTTAGCATTATCAATATCCTCTTTACTTATATTTTTAATACCCTCAACATGAATATCGTTATTTAAAAATGAGTTAAAACATAAGGAAGAAAGAATTTTTAATTTTGAAGAGACATCATCACCATTTAAATCTGAAGATGGATTAGCTTCAGCATAACCTAAAATTTTAGCTTGATTTAGAACTTCATTAAAATTTTTATTATCTTTTTCCATCGAGGAAAGAATGTAATTTGATGTGCCATTAAATATTCCATAAATCTTACTAATCTTATTAGCAATTAGCCCCTCTTTGAGAGATCTTATTATTGGTACACCTCCACAAACTGAAGCTTCAAATTCTAAATTCACCTTATTTTTCTCAGCTAGTTCTGACAACTCATCGCCATATTTAGCAATTAAAGCTTTATTTGCGGTAACGACGTGTTTCTTATTTTTCAAAGCATTAAAAACGAGTTTCTTAGCTGGTCCCTCTGCTCCCCCAATTAATTCTATAATTAGATCAACGTTTTTAATTTTTGTGGCATCCAAATAATTTTTTAACCACAATTTTTTTGATATTCTTATATTTCTTTTTCTATTTTTATTTTTAGCTGAAACAAATAATATGTTAGGGACACAATTATTTTTTTTGGATAAAATTTTTTTATTTTTATTTAAGTAATTAAATAAATAACTTCCAATATTACCTAAACCTACAATTGCTATATTAATTTTGTTCATAAATCTATTGCTTAACAGCTATATTAGGAAAACTTTTATTTTTTCCCTCTTTAATCAGATATTTTGATATTTCCTCTATATTACATTTTTCGATAATTTTACATACATCAATATTTTGATTACTTACATTTTTCTGTACATCAAACTCTCTTTTTTTTTTTATATTATCGTTATTTAATTTCTTTTTTTTTATTTTTTTTAAGCTATTTTTCTTTTTAACATTTGATTTTATCTTTTTTATTTCTTCATCAGATAAAGGTTTAACTTCTTTGTTTGTTTCAGATTTTTTTTCTATAAAAACTTTTTTATCGTTTAAGTCTTTATTTTCTAAATTTAGTTGAACTAAATCAATTTGTTCATTTTTTTTGTCTAAAATCTTTACTTCAAGAGCTAAATTTTCTTCAAAATATTGATTTGCCTCATTATTATTTACACAAACATGATCTCCACAGATCATAACAGTTTTATTCTTAGAGCATGAAAAAAGTAAAATTAATGTTAAGAATAAGATTATATTTTTCATTTGAGACCTATATTTTCATTAAATTTAAAAAGTAAATTCATATTTTGAATAGCTTGGCCAGCTGCACCTTTGACTAGATTGTCTATTGCTGAAAAAATAACAAATTTATTTTTAATTCTAGTTTCACATACAGATATTTGACACATATTTGTGTTCAATACATTTCCAGATCCTAACTGAGTATTAAGTTTTAAAATTTTAATAAATTTTGATTTTTTATAAAATTTATGAAGTTCTTTTCTAATTTTGCCAGCAGTTATTTTTTTTTTTGAGTAAATATAGATTGATGTTAAAATACCTCTAAATGTTGGCAGCAGATAAGGATTAAATGAATAATGAATATTTTTACCAGTAAATTTTAATATTTCTTGGTCAATTTCAGAAGTATGTCTATGAAATTTAGAATTATATGCATAAGTTGAACTTAATAAGTTTTTTTGCTTAAATTTCTTTTTAAAATTTTTACCCGCTCCAGAATATCCAGATTTCGAGTCTATAGTAATTTCTTTAGTTTTTATTAAGTTTTTTTTAATCAATGGAATTAAAGGTAATTGGATAGATGTAGGATAACAGCCAGGATTAGCAACAATTCTATATTTATGGATTTTTTTTCTTGAAAGTTCGCTTATTGAATACAGTGCATGTTTAATTAAATCCTTTGCTTTATGGTTAATTTTATAATTCTTCAAATAAATTTGTGGATTTGTTAATCTAAAATCTGCTGAAAGATCTATATATTTTAAATTTTTATATTTAAAAAATGTTTTTTTAATTAATTTTTGAGCTTCGCCATTGGGCATAGATAAGAAAACTAAATCAATATCACCCCAATTTACTTTATTTACTAAACTAATTTTTGGTAAATTTTTTTTAATTCTTCTATCAAAAAAAGAAATTTTTTTACCTATACTTTTTGTAGCACACAAGTTTAAGATTTTTACTTTTGGATGTTTTGATAGAATATATATTAAATCCAAACCTGTGTAACCTGTCGCTCCTATTACTGCTATTTTTAATTTATTATTTAATGACATAACATTTTATATCACTCTCCTTAATTAAATTAAATTTAAATGATTATCGTTTAGAAAATTGGAAGCTTCTTCTAGCTTTTCTATGACCGTATTTTTTTCTTTCAACGACCCTTGAATCACGGGTGGTGAGCTTATCTTTTTTTAAATTTTTCTTTAAGTTTAGGTCATGTTCAATAAGAGCTTTAGAGATTCCAAGTATAATAGCTCCAGCTTGTCCTGATAAACCCCCACCTTTAACAGAGCACTTTACATCATAGTTTTGCGCAACTTCAGATATTTCGAGGGGTCTAGTGACAATTATTTGATGAACTGGTCTTTTAAAGTACTGATTCATTTTCAAGCCATTTACGTGAATGTTACCTGTTCCTTTTTTTACCCAAACTTTTGCAATAGATTTTTTTCTTCTTCCTGTTGCGTATTTGCTATCTTTAAAATCTAATTTTAATTTTTTTTGCTTATTTTGATTTTGATTTATATTTTCCATTATTTAACTAAATTTTTTTTATTAAATTTATTAAAATCAATAACTTTTGGTTTTTGAACATCGTGTGGATGTTTTTCTCCACTGTAGATTTTCAATTTTGAAAGTTGTTTCTTCGCCAAAGGTCCACCGGGTAACATTCTTTTAACTGCTAGTTTAAGTATTTCTTGAGATTTATTTTTCTCTTTTAATATTAATGGGGTTCTTTCTTTAATACCTCCAGGGTGACCAGTATGTTTAAAATATTTTTTTTCTTTAAATTTTTTTCCAGTAAATCTAATTTTTTCAATATTCGTAACAACAACAAAATCACCATTATCAATATGAGGGTTAAAGGTTGGTTTATTTTTTCCTCTTAAAATTTTAGATATAAATGCGGCTAATCTTCCAACTACAAGATTTTCAGCGTTTATTATATACCAGTCTTTTTTAATTTCGGTCTTTTTAATAAATGGAGTCATGTTCGAAGGCGATAATTACTAAGAATGACCTTTAAAGTCAATTTATTTTATTGATGAATAATATAAATTTATTGAGCTCAATATTAGAATAACACTCAAAATTTGATGTGATGCTGCTATAAACATATTCAACTGAGATATTAAAGTAAAAATTCCTAATATTATTTGTAAAGAGATAACTATAATCAAGATTATTAAAGGTTTAAGAGATTTCATTTTTTTATTTTTAATAATTAGAAAAGATAAAATAAAAATATAAATTGATATTAAATAAGCAATATTTCTATGATAAAACTGAATTAAAGAATGATTTTCAAAATTTATAAGATCAGATAGTAACTTTCCATCGTAATCATTAGGGAAATAAGATTCTCCCATAAGAGGCCATGTTTGATAAATCTTACCTGCGTCAAGACCCGACACAAAAGCACCAAATATAATTTGCGTGAATATCAAAAAAATCAGAAATATAAATGGTAATTTATTTTTGGAAAGATCAAAAAAAACTTTTGTTGTATTTTCTTGTAGATTCTTAATTTTCCAAAAAAGAATTGAAATAATCAAAATTGCCAAACTTAAATGGAGTGACAATCTATAATGACTTACTGTGACATCATTTACTAAACCACTCGTTACCATATACCAACCAACAATACCCTGTAAAATTATCAGAAACATTACAAAGTAATATTCCCTAAGATATTTAAATTTTATTTTTTTAAAAAAATGAAAGTAGATCAACGGTATTAAAAAAAATAATCCAATTACCCTACCTAAAATTCTGTGAGCATACTCCCAATAAAAAATGACCTTAAATTCTTCTAAGTTCATTGTTGGGTTAATTAATTTAAATTGTGGAATGGTTTTATACAATTCAAAATACTTTTCCCACACTGTATTATTTATCGGAGGGATAATTCCACTAAATAATTCCCATTCTGTTATTGATAAACCCGAGTCAGTTAATCTCGTAAATCCTCCAACAATTATCATTAAAAAAATAAGGCCCATTGTAATGGTCAGCCAATTTAAAATTAGATTGTTTATCTTTTTATCGTGTATCATTATTATTTTTAATATATATTTATCTATTGTTATCTAGGATTTAAATGTCGCTATGAAAAATAAAAAATTAGAAAAAATTAGAAAAAGATTGGATATTTTAGATAATTCTTTTTTAAACATTTTAAAAAAAAGGACAAAACTAGTAGATCAAGTGTTAGAGATAAAGAAATATAAAAAAGATATAATTGATAGAAAAAGAATTAAAATTATTCTCAAAAATATTAAAATCAAATCTCGGAAAAAAAAACTAGATACAAAGATCAGTCATCGTATTTGGAAGTCAATGATACAAGCATATATAGATTATGAATTCAGAAATTTCAAAAATAAATGACTATTTACTGTGAGGTGGCAATTTTTTTTCAATAAAGATTTCGTGTTTTCTTGTATTAGGATTATATTTTTTTAATTTAAGCTTTTCCTTCGCCTTTTCACCTTTTGTAGGTTTCTTAGCATAGTAAATGAATTTACTATCAGGATTACTTTCCGGAACAAGTCTAACTTTTAAATGAGTTTTTTTTGCCATATTTTCGTAAATCTCTAATTTTTTTCAAAACTTTTTTACTTTTGTCTTTTAAACTTTTTTTATAATACTCAGTTTTTAAACTATCAGAATAATAATCGTCAAGTTTATTTATTTTTTTATTTAGTATATTTTTTACTCCATTTATAGTCATACCTTTGTCTTTGAGTAAAAATTTAATTAATTTAATAATCTCAATCATATCTGAGGAATAATATCTACGATTATTTAATATTTTTGGTTTAATTTGCTTAAATTCTTTCTCCCAATATCTAAGAACATGGTTAAGAGGTTTATTGCTAACTGGATCAACTAAATCTAATTTTTTAGATAAATCTGAAATATTTAAAAATTTTTTATCATTCATTTATCATCCTTGTCATAGATTTTGATGGTTGAAAAGTTATTGATTTTCTTTTTGAAATTTTAAATTCTTCCATAGTTTTTGGGTTTCTTCCTATTCTCTCACTTTTTAGTAATAATTTAAAACTTCCTAAATTTTTAAGAATACAATTATTATTTTTAACTTCCTGAATAATAATTTTAAGTAAATCATTAATAATTTTCTCTGAAAGTGACTTAGAAAAACCAGTGGAATTACTAACAAATATGGCTATTTCTTTTTTTGTAAAATTATTTTTAGTCACTTTTCAAATGACTTAGGTTTGATTTTATCTGTTGCATTAATTGTCCTTTGACAATTTTATAACATAAATCAATTGAATAATAAAAACCTAAAGCATCTGTACCACCGTGACTTTTAACAACTGGCCCGTTTAAACCCAAAAAAATTGCTCCATTATATTTACTTGGATCAAGCTTTTCTCTAAATCTTTTTAAAGAGAAGTAGGAAAAAATTAAAGATATTTTGCTGAACAAATTTTCAGTTAATGATAATTTTAAATTCTTTGTTATAAATTTTGCTGTTCCCTCTGCGGTTTTCAGTGCAATATTTCCAGTAAATCCATCAGTTACTATTACGTTTGAGTCTCCTTTCATTATTTCATTGCCTTCAATATAACCTTTAAATATAAAATTATTTTCATTACTTAATTGATTAAGTTGTTGAAAAGCTTTTTTTAAAACTTCAGTTCCTTTTATTTCCTCTGAACCTACATTAAGTAAAGATACTAAGGGTTTATCATGAGGAAATAATGATTTGTATAAGGCTGATCCAAGTTCGGCAAAATCAACTAAATTTGAATCATTACATTCAATATTAGCACCAAGATCCAAAACTACATTCATTCCATTTTGGTTAGGCCATAGTCCTGCAAGCGCTGGCTTACTTACTTCGTTCATCATTTTTAAAATCATTCTTGAGATCACTAGAAGAACACCAGTATTGCCTGCTGAGAGACTTATATCTGAGTTACCTTCTATTTGAGATTTTATACATTTCCACATACTTGTGTTTTTAGAATTTTTTACTGCTGTTAATGGAGTTTCTTTATCAGAAACAACCGAGTCAGTATGTATGATATTAACAAATTTTAATGGTGTATTTAATCTTGAAAATTCTTTTTTTATAAGATTTTCGTTTCCATACACATTAAGAATAAAATCTTCTTTTGAAAAGTTATCCTTAATAAACTTATTTATACCTTCAATTGTTTTTGTAGGAGAGTTTTCACCACCCATTGCATCTATTGCAATAGTTATTTTTTTTATCATTTATTTCAACTAAATATCTAAAATCTTTTTACCGTTGTAATATCCAGACTTAAGATCAACGTGATGAGAAAGTTTGTATTCACCACTTTTTTTGTCTTCTATTACGTTAGGTGCAGAAACTCTGTGATGAGATCTCCTCATTCTTTTTTTTGAAACTGATGTTTTTCGTTTAGGTACAGCCATATTAATTTCTAAAGTTTATTGCTTCTCTTAACATATTATCAAGAGATAATTCAAAACAAAAATTATAAAAATCGTTAAAATAACTTTCAAATTTCTTATATTTTTCCTCTTTTTCATTGTTTAATTCTCGAAAATATTTTGAAACAAGTTTTGAATTAAGTTTAAAAAGATTTGACTCATTTTTTTCAAATTTAAGCAAAATATCATAGAGTAATTTATTCATATCTTTCATTTTTTTATTTACAGTGACGTCGCCAAAACCTGATTCTCTAAGATTGTTTTCAATATTATGAAATAATGCGTCGTAAGAATTTTGGTCAAATTTTTTACCTTTTTTTTTAAATATTTTGAGAATTATTGAAAAATGGATAAACATTAAATAAATACGTGTCTCAAACGTATCAGCTAAAGAGATATCCTTATAAAAAAATATGTTTCTAGATAAAACTAACAAAGTGTTATACAAGTTTGTATCATGTTTATTGGTATTAAATATCATAGAAATATATTTCTTGTTTTTGTTTTTATTATTTTAATTAGCTGTAGTTTGCAAGAGGCTTCTAAAAATCACGGCATAGTTTTTTTAGAAAACAGATCAAACAAACTCATTATTAACAAATCAAATAAAAATGATGTAATAGAAATATTTGGTCATCCTCATTCAAAATCCATTAGTGACGAAAATGAGTGGTTTTATATTGAAAGAATTCTAATAAAGGGTGAATATCATAAATTAGGTCAACATGTTCTTAAAACTAATAATGTCCTTATACTAAAATTTGATAAATTCGGAATATTAAATAGTAAAGAAATAATAGATAAAAATAAAAAAAAAGATATTGTTTTTTCTAAAAAAGAAACAACTAATGATATAGGTCAAAAAAGTTTTGTTGAAAGATTTTTGTCAAGTGTTAGATCAAAAATGTATAGAAAAAAATAGTGCTAGTGAGCAATCACGGCTAATAATAATAATGCAACAATATTAGTTATTTTAATCATGGGGTTTACGGCAGGGCCAGCAGTATCTTTATATGGATCACCAACCGTGTCCCCTGTTACAGCTGACTTGTGAGCCTCTGATCCTTTTCCACCGAAATTTCCATCTTCAATATATTTTTTTGCGTTGTCCCAAGCACCACCGCCTGCAGTCATTGATACAGCTACAAATAATCCAGTTATAATAACACCTAACAACATTGCTCCTAAAGATGATAGTGCTGCTTCCATACCGCCAATTTGGAATATTATAAAATAGAGTACAATCGGAGACAATACAGGTAATAATGATGGAATTATCATTTCTTTAATTGCTGCTTTGGTTAATAAGTCAACCAGTCTTCCATAATCTGGTTTTCTTTTACCTTTCATAATACCAGGTATTTTCTTAAATTGTCGCCTTACTTCAACTACAACTGAACCTCCAGCTCTGCCAACAGCTTGCATGCCCATAGATCCAAATAAATAAGGTAACATTCCTCCAATCAGTAATCCTGCGACAACAAATGGATTCGATAAATCAAATGTTACATTTACTCCCTCAAGTGCAGAATTTTTTACATTCGAAAAATATTTTATATCTTCAGTATACGCAGCGAATAAAACTAATGCACCCAGACCTGCTGAACCTATTGCATAGCCTTTTGTAACAGCTTTAGTAGTATTTCCAACAGCATCTAGTGCGTCAGTTGTCTTTCTTACGTTTTTTGGCAATTTAGACATTTCTGCAATTCCTCCAGCGTTGTCAGTCACAGGACCGTAAGCATCTAAAGCAACAACCATACCTGTGAGAGCAAGCATAGCAGTAACTGCAATAGCAATTCCATATAAACCTGCTAGACTGTTTGTATATAGTATACCTGCAACAATAATAAGTGCTGGAATAGCAGTAGCTTCCATCGAAATAGCCAAGCCTTGTATTACATTAGTTCCATGACCTGTTGTAGAAGATTTTGCCACTGTTTTAACAGGCCTATAATCTGTTCCAGTATAATATTCTGTAACCCAAATTAATAAGCCAGTAATTACAAAACCCACAACGCCACAAACATATAGATCTAATCCAGTAAATATTGCACCAGCATTATTATTGTATGTTTTTTGTAATCCAATTATAGACTCAGTAACTGGGTACATTATTAATAGTGAAGTTAAAGCTGTAACTATAAAACCTTTATACAAAGCACCCATTATGCTTTTATTTTTTCCAAGTTTTACAAACCATGTACCAATAATAGATGTAATAATACATGCCCCACCTATAGCTAACGGATAAATCATTAAATTATAATCTTGAGGAGAAAAAATTGATGCTAAAACCATAGTTGCTACAATAGTTACAGCATAAGTTTCAAATAAATCTGCAGCCATTCCTGCGCAGTCTCCCACATTATCTCCAACGTTATCTGCAATTACTGCTGGATTTCTAGGATCGTCTTCTGGTATCCCAGCTTCAACTTTACCTACTAAATCAGCTCCAACATCAGCTCCCTTAGTAAAAATACCACCGCCTAATCTTGCAAAAATTGAAATTAAAGAAGCTCCAAAACCCAAAGCTACTAAGGCATTTATAATTTCTCTGCTATCTACTTCAAGTTTAATTAAAATTATATAATAAATTGTAATAGCTAATAAAGCTAAACCAGCAACGAGCAATCCAGTTATTGCTCCTGATTTAAAAGCTATAGTTAAACCAGCTTGTAAACTATTTCTTGAAGCTTCGGCCGTCCTTACGTTTGCCTTAACAGAAATTAACATGCCTACATAGCCAGCTACGCCTGAAAGAAATGCACCAATAAAATAACCTAAACCTACAAGATAATTAAAAAAATAAGTTACAATCGCTAATACAATGATACC
>MDSW01198205.1_pt1 | contig 11492 bp, 4 predicted proteins | sample 811171 | NCBI WGS metagenome assembly MDSW01 (sample SAMN05326641, study PRJNA326480) | marine metagenome | isolation source: seawater | place: Atlantic Ocean: North West | collected 2012
TTCAAGAGAAGGTGTTGCTCCACCTCTTGGATTATGCTGATTTCAAAGAAAAGGTGGAAGTTCCGTTCTCACTCTCGCAAATGGGAATAGCAAACGCTGTTGCCATTGCCCGTTCAAACGTCCCAAGAGCAATTTCGGGGTTAAGGGACCAAGGCTTGCTCGTTGAACGACAGGCTCACGTGCAAGGTGTTAGTCGGAAACGGAAAGCCTACTTTCTCACCGATTCGGGTATTATTGCCGCAGAAGAAACATGGGCACGTCTTCGTGAATTCCAATTCCGCTGCATCAACATTGACGGAGAAAGCGTGTCGACTTCTCTTGGTGCGGCCCATGAGGTGCTACCGTTTACAATGCGTCCAGTCGACATCATACGATATTTGGATGACAACCTTATCCTCGATGCGCGATCGCTTTCTGAGGATCTTATCGAACGAGATTTATCAAAACAGGTCGAGAAGCAACTTGTAACATCCCTTGGAGACCTTCCGAGATTGAGACATTTCTTTGGTCGGGAGAAGGAACTTGACAACATGGCAAATCTTCTTGATGCAAGGGCAACGACGCTCATGGTTCCTGGTATTGCTGGAATTGGAAAAACCACAATCGCTGCAAAACTCATTGAGCGATTCATGCATCGGAGAAATCTGTTGTATCATCGTTGTCAAGATTGGGAAGGTTCTCGTGCTTTATTCGAATCGTTGGCTGAGTGGTTGCTCAACATCGGCGACTCTTCGTTTGCAGATTACCTTGCGGCAACACCGGTTCCAAAACCGGATGATGCGGCGAGAATTCTCATCGATTCATTGGAGAATACCCCAACGCTCATCGTTATTGACGACTTTCACAAAGTGTCGGATGCCATTCTGTTTCAAACAATCCAATCCATGACGCTCGGTTTGCTTGGTAGTGAGGAATCAATCGGTTTGGTCATCTTTTCGCGCTCCTTCAAACCCGTTGTACCTACGAAAGATGCTGAGGGTCGAATTACAAGCCTTGTTCTTCCGCTTGATGGGCTCGACTCTGACTCTGCTCGCAATCTCCTCACCGGATTTGAGGACCTCTCCACCGAGCAATGGCTCCACATCCACGGACTGTCGAGAGGCCACCCATTGGTTTTGGAGCTGATCAACCGTGGTGCATCAGCAGGTGCATTTCACGACACGCTCGAGCATTACGTTACAAAGGAGATCTTCTCAAAACTCTCTGCAGAGCAAAAGCGCGTTCTCACAGTGCTTTCGATTTTCAGAGAAGCCGTAACGTTGGACGCTCTCCTTGCGCATGAATTGGATGTCGACGTGCTCGATAGCCTCGTTGAACAAGGTCTTGCCCGACAGGTCGATACCGATGTTTACGATGTACACGACCTTATTCGAGAATTCTTGGTACGCAGCATTGACGACCAAACCAAGCAATCCGTTCACAGCAATTGTGCTCTCTATTACAGTAAGTTGAGCAAATCATCGGAAACAACATTGGAACAGATTTACCATGAACTTGCCTCTGAGCATGAACAAGAGGCCATCGAAAAGATTGTTGAATTCGGTCGCCAACTTGTCTCCCAAGGTCACCTCGAATTACTTAGCCTCATCGAGAGTGTAAATCTTGAGCGTTTACAACCCTCCTTGATGGCTCCCATGATGCAGTTGCAAGGTGACATTTTGCTGATGCTCGGCCGATTCGACCAAGCGACTGAAATTTTTGATACTGCAAGCAATGCAGCGAAGAATGCAAAACTTCCCGTCATTTATTCTGAGATTCTTGGATCGCAAGCCGATATTGCAATGAAACAAGGTCAAACAGACAAAGCCCTCACTGCTCACAAGGAAGCGCTTGAAGTTCAGGTTGAACTTGGTGATGCAAAGGGAGCAGCACGGACCTACAACAACATGGGCTATTTGTACCGAAGAAAAAACGATCGCACAAAGGCCCTCGAAGCGTATTCAGAGGTCGAAGCAATCATTAGTAGCGATGAATCACTTCTCGGTGCTCAAATTATCCTTGGTCGTGCCCTTCTTGATTTAGGGGAGGTTGAACGTGCACGAAAGCATGCTTTTGAAGCATTTGAACGCACGGACAAAGCGGATGACATGCTTGCGCATGCTCGTGCCCAAGCTCTCCTTGGCCGATACCATGCCAAGATGAGCGATGCTGAAACTTCGATGCATCATTATACAGAATCGCTGAACATCATGTCCGATGTGGGCGACCCTGTTTCGATGGTTGAACTCATGATTCTTCTCGGTGAGGTTCTCGAAGACAGTGGGCGAAGTGAGGAAGCGATCGAACGATACCGAGAAGCTCTTATCATCGCTGAGGCAAATGACTTGCGTATGCAGATTGGAGAATTGCTGTCAAAACTTGGTGGCGTTGCTCCAGATCGTCAACGCCGTATGGAATACTTGCAAAGAGCTCTTGCAGTCTTCCGGGAGTTGGGTGCTCGTACACGTATGCGAGAAGTTCAATCGCAAGTCCATTCTGCAATCATGGGTCGTTAGAACATCGGCCGATCCAACTCAAGTGAGATGACACCATCGTGGTAAACAACCCAAATGGCTTCCACTCCAACCAAATCCACAGTACCAGTGTGGGGTGCAGATGCCGTACCCGATAACGAGCGTTCAGCATCCAATTCACCTTGTTTATCATGCAAAATCAAGAGGGTATCCGTCAATTCCAACGAGAACTGGGATTGACCTGCCTCGGTTGCTCTCCAATATACGCGCTCAGCATAGGATGAATTGTCAATTCTGCTTGCAACATCCGTTCGTTCGATAGCGGCAGATAAATCGTTCATGTTTGCGTCGATTGCTTCAACATTCCACCGCTCACGAGTTGCTGTTTCAATGTCGTAAATCCACAAACTGAACATGGTAAGAAGAAGAACACCGAGCAGGAACGTGAAGACATATCCAAGTTCAGTAGCAGCACCTTCACGGTTCCTTTGCAGGGATGTTGTGTTCAAGCGATCACCTCAGAGACATGTGCATCCAATGTTGAAATTTGCAATGAGAATTGAATGGGGTCTCCAGCGGTGTGCCAAACGGCCTCCACTGTTCCATAACCAGGGTCCGGAACCCAGCCGACATAATCGCTCAGTAAATCCAATCGGCCAGGATAAATCGTCCAATCCTCACTTGCCTGCAAACCTTGTGTCGAGGACTCGGCGATGGCGCCGCCATATGGTTCTGCCCAACCTCTGCGGACTTCATAGGCGATATCGCTTGCGAGCGAAGTTCGTTTGGTGAGTGTGACTTCCATTTCGAGAACGCCTCCACCCACAGCGGAGTCACTTGTGGGATGAAGCGCTGGAATCGTGGCAGCAAATCGTGGACCTGGACCACCGCGGTCGGCGGGCGGAACAATGACAGTCGGGTTGAATTCAGGATGGTTTGTCAACACTGCACCGCCGCTCATGGCGACCTCCATTCCTGTAACGGACGATTGAAATTCATACACAAATCGGGAGATTTGCATCACCCATGCACTGCCAATTGGTGTGTACGGTTCTTCGACAATCAGGCCATACAATTCAATCTGCATGCTTGCAGGATAAGCCCCTGAACTCCAAGCCTCTTGTAAATCAACAATGCTACGGCCTCCCATACTTGCCCATGGCATGGTTAAATCAACCCATCCCGAAGCTGTAACATCGATGCCAACGCATCGTCTTGCTCCGTCATGGAGTCCGTCGAGCAATCCAATCGATCCGTGTTCGATAATTGCATAAACACCGTGGCCTTCTGTGGTATTGACATAAACCGATTGGCTATTGACTGGAATTGAAACAGACGTCCCAGAATTGAGAATTGTTTGGTTTTCGGGCAAGGTTGAGGCGTTGATGATGGATTGTTCACCGTTGCTTCGTAATTCTAAGTTGAAACTGTTCGTATTGTTGGAGTGCATTTGCAACCCCGATTCCATGCCTGTATCAATCGCTCCGAGGTCGTACACGCCTGTGGGTGTTTCAGTGCTGGTCCAGGTGACAGAAATAGGTAGGTCACTCTTCAATGTGCTCGCACCATCAAGACCAGTTGGTGGCCAGGGAAGAGCATAACTGCTCATGTCATCAATGGTAATTCCCGAGCCTCTCCAAGTTACAATCGCAGGTTCGTTGTTTGGATTTGAAAGCAAGAGATAACCATCGCTGACTGGAGGGATAAACGATGTTCCGTGAATCGAACCAGTAAGGCTCTTCCACGATGTTGATCCCTCATCACCAATCGAGAGCATCAACTGCGCTTCTGTTGTTGTCGTGATGTGAACCACTTGAGGGATGTCCAGATTGAGTGTCTTCTCCCATGAAGTGCGAACGTTTAGTAAATCCGATGGAAGACCAACTTCGGTAAAATCACCAAATTCCCCGTTTCCATGGACCATTACCAATTCTTCCGCAACGATGTTCATGTGAACTGTACCTGCTGGTAGCGGTAGCGCCCACGATCGTCCTAGTCCGTTTGCATTGGCGTCTGCGGGTCGCGCCTCGGTGACTCCGAGACCTCCTCGCATCCAGTAGACAACGAGTTCTTGTGAAGACTCAATCGACCAATTAGCGCTGTCTAGGCTCCATTCTTGAACATCATCAACAAACAACTGCGCAGTTTCTTGAACAACTCCATTTCGAAGAACATCGACTCCTATCGGTCCAAGAGGGAAAGTGAGACCGGGTTTTGTTGTCAAAATCACACTTTCTGCCCAAGATGGTGCGGTGTAATGGTAGGGCCGGTCTGGACCAAGTCGAAGGTCAGAAAAGCACGCCGTAGAGGAAGTCGATTCAGGGTGACGCACCTTGAGCATGTCATCAAAATCAAGAACATCACGTATTCTGAAGGAATGGTTCTCTTCCCATGTGGATGAATACCACATACCGCTCCGCATCATGTCCCACGACAGCGCACCATCGACCGGAACAAACTCTTGTGTAACAACATCGCCAGGCATACCTTGTTCGGACAATGTGGTGGTTTGGTGGTTGAACTGCGTCATTTGAGCTGACATGTCGTGTCGCTCCACACTTCCCTCCAATTCTTCAATCACTGGAATCATCGTAACCATCATGAGACTAATGATTGAAACAACGCCACCAAAGAGCAAGACGGTTGCGATGGCTGCTGAAACGGCTTCCTCATTACGATGAAGTTCCATCATGCATTCACCACCAGTCGTCGGACATCAATTTCCAGTGAGAGGGCCTGACCTTGAGTTTCGACGGTCAAACCATCGCTACCACTGGCGCGCTGATAGGGGGTAATTCCTACAAATTCACCAAGTGTTCCGGCCGCTCGATTGATGGTGTAATCGTTTAACCAAACATCGTGGTATTGAGGATCAATGACGGAATGCAACGTGTTCTTGACCTTAATGTTGAGATTGTAGGATTCGCCAGTAAAGAGTTGGATTGGACCGACAGACTCCACTTTAAACCCAACATTTTGTCCATTGCCGAGCGCTCCTACGAGCTGTACGTCCGTTAGAACCACTGAAAGGCGGGTCGACCCATCCACGAGTGTGTCGAGGCGTAGACGAGGCGCCTCTTCGATCGTCCATGGAGTGCTCGGATCTTTTGTGATGCGAGCATCGTTGATGAGCGCAATTTGGTTCATTCCGCCATCGATTGCAGTACTAATGCTGATTCCTGAGAGAACAAAACGAGACCACCTGTGGACATGTTCACCAGCAGCATTGTAAAAATCGATGATAAGATAGGATTCACTGTCTAAGTTGTGATCAATTGTGCTCCACTCGTAACTTGATGTTACCGCAAAACTGGTTTGTTCAGTTGAAGTATGTACAGAAATACTGGTGACGGTTTCATTCAATGCTAAAAACTCGAAAGAACTTGCATTCAATTCAATGACATTCACAACCTCATGGGGTGTCAAATCCGATGCTATGGTCCATTCTTCGACGAGGTTCGCTGGGTTAATTGAGGACGATTTTAACGACAGAGCTTGGCGAGTTCCAGTCCCGTTCGGTGAGTCTCCGACAACATCAAACCGGTCTTCGACACGATCGGCGATGTTGCTTGCGCTGTTCCAATTCGTGTTATCATTGAATGCAACAAGGTAGGGATTGAGGAAAACCCAGACGCCTCCCATGATGGTAACGACCATTGCGAGCATCATGATGACGCCGAGGATTTCACTCACAGCATCGTCATCTTTTGCAGTGCTTTGGCGGCGCATCTTGACCTCCCCTTACTCCTTGTAGTTCTTCGGCTGCATTTAGGTATTGACATGGGGGTTGTTGATTCACGGCAATTCTCGTTGAATACGCTGGATGGCGTTTGTTGCAAAACCGTCACCATCACGGCGGCCAATAAAATGAGAAAATTGCGGACCGTCCTGCATCGAGATGTTGATGTCGCCCTCAAAGACTTCATCGATTTCGAACAGAACGGTTGATTCGGCAAGGTGGGGCGCATTGTTCATTTCAGACAGGTGCGTTAGGGTAATACTGCGTGTATCATCGGTGCAAACTTGTTTGAGGAATTCCCCGGTTTGGAGGTTTGACAAGTGGCCACCTCTCCCAGAGATTCGGTCTTTCAGGGAGGAAGGATACGGTCCAGACATCAACCTGTTTCGATCATAATTTGCTTCGACTGCGATGTGTTGACATCCACGCACATGGTGCACGAGCTCATCGGTCCAACTCCCCAAATCGGTGATGATAGCTGTTCGCTCGCCTCCATGACTGGCGATGAACGCCACGTTGTCTGCACCTGTATGCGGTACAGGGACAGGCAGCAGTGAAATGCCTTGCTGGAATTGGAGAACATCAAGCGCTTCAAAGTGGTGCGTTAAGTCGCTCAAGAGTCCGAGTTCTGTAACGGTTCGATGGTTGGCAAACACAGGCACACCCCACCGCTTTTGGGCGATGAGGGCGCCTCCACCATGATCACCATGGTGATGAGTGATAACAATCGCCTCCAGGTCTGTTGGTGAAACATCGAGCATGTTTAGTCGCTTTTCAAGTTGGACGCCGCTGAAACCTTGGTCGACCAGAATGTGCGACGAACCCGAACTGAGGAGCGTGGCATTGCCACGGCTGCCTGTCCCGAGGTGCGTAATTGACATGCCCATCCGAATCGTCCTAAGGCGAGTGCAGACGGATATTGAATACACCGCTTCAATTCCATGATTTTTCCCGTTTTCGTGACAACTGTTCTCCAACGGTGTATGAACAACGCTCCATCATTGCTATAAGCGTGGAGACAAGGAGTTTGGATAGGGCGTTGGGCCGTAGGTGAATTTGTTGCGTAGGAGCCAGACCACTTTACTCACCACGTTACTTGTCATAGCAGGGCTTCTGTTTATGTCCCAGTTTCCGACCATTTCTCCTGTATCCAACACCCGTCCAGACGATACCGACTCCTCGCTCATACCATTCAACACGGACTCAGATGATGATGGTATTCCTGACGTTCATGAGTTTCTTTTCAGTGACAATCTAAGTTTCTCAGCCGTCGACGGCCGCTTAGTCACAATGAACGGTCTGAATAGTTCATCCCCTGATGCGGACGAAGACACAGATCGTGATGGACTGAACAACACGGAAGAGTATTGTTGGCCTTACCCAGACAATTGCAATGATCCGGGCTTTTCTCGAGGTCTCACCGGTGAACTCGATGAAAACAGTGAAAGAATGTATCTCGATCCTCGGCGCTCTGATACCGATGGTGACGGAATGCCGGACGGTTTTGAAGTTTGGATGTGTGCGAGAGCAGGTGGATTCGATGAGATTAGTCAACGTTATTTTTGCCCTTATTTTGACCCACTCAATGCTAGCGATGCCTCCGAGGACCCCGATGGGGACGGTTTTGATGTAAACCGTGATGGGTTCTTGTCCGTTGCTGAACAATACACTTCTCCTGAAGAGTACCAGCACGGGATGCCGAGTAACTTCACAACGGAACTTGATGGATTGTGGTGTTATGCGACTCTTCCTCAAGGCTCCATCTTGACGCAATGGCCTTTTATTTCCACGGGTGCCAATGCTTCTTTCCAGAATCTCCTGTCGGCCTGTACCACCAACGTTACCGGTGTGGTCGGTGAAGATTTGTGGCTTGGGACGGACCCGTTGCTCGATGATTCTGACAGGTACAGTTGGGATGGATTCGCCGTCCGTCCACTCTACCCATCGTTTGGCGATGGGATGCCCGATGGCTGGGAGGTGCATTTCGGTCTTGATCCTCTCAACCGCACAAACGCGCTGTTGGACAACGACGGAGATGGGTGGGACGTCAACCGAGATGGTATCGTATCCGCTGATGTAAGCCGCACTGATTCTGCATTGGCGTTGGGTGAAGCCCTCTCGAATTTAGAAGAATACTACATTCACAACGACGAGGGCAACACCGTTCGTTCTGGTCTAAAAGAAGTACAAATCGGTGTGAACGACTCATCGTTCAAGGAATACCCTCTCACTTTCAACGCAATTCCGGGTCATCTCTCCGTGATGCACCACGATGTCCGAAGCATCCTTGTCGAAGATTCAACCGCTTACTATCTTACCCGCTATGGAATAACATCGATGGATTTCGAAACACAAACAACGCAAGACCAGTGGTTCCCACAAGGCATCATCGGATACGAGGCAATTTTTGTTGAATCCGATACAGGCCCGCATTCCATTGCGATTGCTACATCACACGGCGTCCACATCGCTGCACTGCAAGTGGATGGATTTGTTGAGCCGATTGAGTCGTGGTCCTCCTCTGAATCAATTGAGGTATTTGCAATACATCAGCTTGCCATCGAGGGTTCAAGTCAGCAACTCATCGCTCTCGGAGCAGACGGTGAAGGCATGGTCCTTGAGGTAAGTGCCGGTGGTCAATTGACTCAGACCTTTGACCTCGGTGTGAATTTTAAATCTGCTCTGTCAGAAGACGGAGTTGTCGTCACAGAACTTGAGCATGGAACTGTACCGGGTGGCGGTTTGGTTCTTTACATTGGCACAGAACGCGGGATGATGACCCTTGAATCTGCAACAGGGCGCGATGATGCAACACCATCATGGCGATTCTTCTTTGATCCGAATCCTTCGGACATACCGAACAAAATTGACGATCTACGAACCCTCAACCTAGGGGCGAGCGGAAACCCAGCAGAAGTCCAAGCGTTGAAGTTGGACGGGCCAAATGCACAAAACCCAACGGTGCTGTGGATTGGAACGCCATCAGGACTGCATCAACTGGATCTTCAATTGAATGATATGTCGTTTGGCGGCTTGCTTGAACACCCTGGCAACGATGCAGATGAACTTGCCAAATCGAACAACATCCATTCGGTGTATCCGACCGGTGATGAAATTCTTGTTGGTTCATCTGCAGGTTTGTGGGTTCTTGCAGGAAATTACGTCGATTACTACGGCGTCCAGTCCAACTCGGAGTTGCCCGGTGAGATAGCGTCAATTGCCACGATTGAACGAGACAATGCGACCTATGTTTTAGGGGCTGCATCACCGGGTCGATTTGCAAATCTTGAACTCATGGACCCTGGCGCAAACGATTCCGACAGCGATGGCATGCCGGATGGCTGGGAGTTGAGTTACGGGTTGGATCCGACCGACCCTTGGGACGCTCTTCTCGATGGGGATGTTGACGGGCTTCGGCTCGACGGTGGAGACGTCATGGACCGATGGTGGACAAATCTCGAGGAATACCGCTACGTTGCCCGAACAGAAGAAGGCTACAATTCGACCCTTCCGAACCAGAGTGACTCGGACATGGACGGGCTGCTCGACGGTTCGGAATTCTTTGGTTACTTCCTTGGAGAAACCAACTTCGATTGTTACTACAATCCGCAGCTTGTTTACATCTGCGATGAAGCACTCGGTCAACAAGCAAGAACGACGTACACTAGCCTGAACTCAGTTGATGTTGGCACAGATCCAACCGTGATGGATACCGATGGTGATGGCATGCCGGATGGTTGGGAAATTGAACATCGTCGATGGGTTGGCACTTCCTTCAATGGAGGGAACAACTGGTCCCTGGATCCAACTCGAGCCGATGATGCGGCATGGGATGCTGACCAAGATGGACTTGCAAATCTTTGTGAGTACCAATGGTCGCTTGTGCGTGAAGCAGGATTGAACGGCGATTTGTTCGAAGACTTTGGAGAAACTGCCGAATCGGTCGCAACCTGGTCGATACCTGATCCAAATCTCATCGATTCCGACGGAGACACGCTCCCGGATGGGTGGGAGGCTGATGGCCAATGCACATGGTCGCCATTGAGAGTCGGTGTCAATCCATTGAACGGTTCTGATTTGTTTGAAAATCCAGATGGTGATGGATACGATGTGAACAAAGACGGTGTTCTCTCTCAAAATGAAATGTTTGTCAATTATCTTGAGTATCACATCCGATCAGGCCTCTTCTTGAATAACCAGACGTTTGATGGCACGGAATTACCGAATGGATTCGTGACCGATTTGTTTGACAATGTATCTGATTTCGGAACACCGGAAGCTGACTTCGCATCTCGTGCGAGCGGAGCAATCCTTGCTGGTCAAATTCCGGTTGAAAAGGGTTCAACAGACCCATTTAGTGCGGACTCGGATGACGATGGAATGCCCGATGGGTGGGAAATATGGTTTGCCCGGTGGAACGTTATTGAAGACGAATGGACTCTCAATCCACTTCAGCCAAGTGACCGTTGGCTCGACGCTGATGACGACGGTATGACCAATTGGGAAGAGTACAACCTTATCGATTCTGAATTCTCGGAAACCAACTCCAACCGCTCATCGCCGCAATGGTTTGTAACAACTCTTGGCTCTGCATATGCCTTCCAACAATGGCCATCCGCATCAACCACATTCTCGTTTGGAACCTACATGACGCCCGAACAATACAACCTCTCTGGTCCAACCGGAGATCCAAACAACGTCGATACCGATGGTGACGGAATTATCGACGGGATGGAGTTGCTGTTCACAGCGTGGAACATATCTGCTGAAACGTGGACATTGAACCCTGTTGTGGCAGGAGACGGTACCTTTGACAGCGACAACGATGGTTTGGTTGATTTGCAAGAATTTGCTTTGGCCACGGCAAATCCTGAAAACGGAATCGATGCTCCTGCGGACGCACCTCTCCTGCACGAAGACGGTGATGTCCAGCAACCCACGAAGAAGGCACAACGCGTCTTCCAAATTTTGATTTCCAAAGATTCACGAGGTAAGCGACTCTTGGATGACTTCAATGCTTGGCAGTCGGGGGAACCCCCAAATGTCTTCATTTCATTGCTTCTAGGGATGACAGACCCAACAAACCCTGATACCGACGATGATGGCATGTACGACGGTTTTGAGTATTGGTTCACCTCGTGGGATTTGAACGAAAACAGGTGGGGTCTCAACCCGTTAATCGAGACCGACGTCAATCTTGACTCTGACGGGGACAGTTACGACTGCAACCGTGACGGAACGATTGACATGGATGAGCGTTATTCCAACCTTCGTGAATGGGAATCCCGTACCTGGGGGAA
>MDSW01180459.1_pt1 | contig 11491 bp, 9 predicted proteins | sample 811171 | NCBI WGS metagenome assembly MDSW01 (sample SAMN05326641, study PRJNA326480) | marine metagenome | isolation source: seawater | place: Atlantic Ocean: North West | collected 2012
AAATTATATAGATGCCATACTATTATGAATTGCACAAATTCATGTCCTAAAGGCCTTAATCCAGCAAAAGCTATAGGCTCTATTAAAAAAATGCTTGCAACAAGCTAAAAGCTTATTTATTCAATTACAACATGAAAACAATTCAACATTTTGTTGACGGAAAAAGCTTTTCCGGTGAGTCCAAACGAACAGGAAAAGTTTTTAACCCTGCAACTGGAGAACAAACTGCGGAAGTGAAATTAGCTACCACAAATGATGTTAATCAAGCAGTAGCTAGTGCAAAAAAAGCCTTTGAAAGCTGGGCTAATAAACCTCCACTTCAAAGAGCTAGAGTAATGTTCAAATTTAAAGAATTGATTGAAAAAAATTCTGATGAACTAACTAAAATAATTGTTTCAGAACATGGAAAAGTTTATGAAGACGCTAAAGGATCATTATCAAGAGGATTAGAAGTTGTAGAATATGCATGCGGAATACCACAGATTTTAAAAGGAGAATTTACTGAAAATGTAGGCTCTAATGTTGATAGTTGGTCAGTAAGACAGCCCTTAGGTGTTTGTGCTGGAATTACTCCTTTTAATTTTCCGGCTATGGTACCCATGTGGATGTTCCCAATGGCTATAGCTTGCGGAAATACTTTTGTTTTAAAACCATCAGAAAAAGATCCATCCTGTTCATTAAGATTAGCAGAGTTGTTAAAAGATGCAGGTTTGCCAGATGGAGTATTCAATGTCATAAATGGAGATAAAGAAGCAGTAGACGCCCTAATTAATAATAAAGATATTGCGGCAATGAGCTTTGTAGGCTCTACACCGATTGCAAAATACATTTACGAAAATTGTGCTAAAAATGAAAAAAGAGTTCAGGCTTTAGGTGGAGCTAAAAACCACTGTGTTGTGATGCCCGATTGTGATCTAGAACAGGCAGTCAATGGTCTTATGGGTGCTGCTTATGGGTCAGCAGGAGAGCGTTGTATGGCTCAGTCAGTTGCAGTTGCAGTTGGAAATATAGGAGATAAACTTGTTGAGTCGCTATCCAAAAAAGTTGAGACACTAAAAGTAGGCCCGGGGATGGATAAACAATCTGAGATGGGCCCGCTTGTAACTAAAGAACATCTAACTAAAGTTAAAGGTTATGTAGATTTAGGAGTAAAAGAAGGGGCAAAACTTGTAGTTGATGGTAGAAATTTTAAAATTCAGGGATATGAAAATGGTTTTTATATAGGAGGGTGTTTATTTGATAATGTGAAAAAAAATATGAGAATTTACAAAGAAGAGATATTTGGCCCAGTTTTATCGGTAGTAAGAGCAAAAGATTTCGATGAAGCATTAAGGCTTGTAAATGATCATGAATTTGGAAATGGAGTAAGTATTTTTACAAGAGACGGTGACGCAGGTAGAACATTTTCGAACAAAGCCAAGATAGGAATGGTCGGAATTAATATACCGATACCGGTTCCTATGGCGTTCCATAGTTTCGGAGGATGGAAAAGATCTTTATTTGGAGATCAACATATGCATGGCCCTGAGGGAGTAAGATTTTATACTAAATTAAAAACAATCACGTCGAGATGGCCATCTGGATTAACGTCAGACCCAGAATTTGTGATGCCCACAATGAAATAGTAAATATAGTAGATGAAAAAAAAAATTACTTTAATCGGGGCTGGTCAAATAGGAGGAACATTAGCACATTTAATTGCTTTAAAAGAACTTGGTGATGTGGTTTTATTTGATGTAGCAGTAGGTTTGGCTAAAGGAAAAGCACTTGATATAGCTCAGTCATCACCGATTGATGAATTTAATATAAAGTTGATTGGCACAGATAAATATGAAGATACTAAAAATTCAGATGTAATAATTATTACGGCTGGTGTTCCGCGTAAACCAGGTATGACTAGAGATGATTTATTAGGCATTAATCTTAAAATTATAAAACAAGTAGCTGAAGGGATTAAAAATACGTCACCCAATGCTTTTGTAATTTGTATTACAAACCCCTTAGACGTAATAGTAATGGCCCTTCAAAAGTATTCAGGGATGCCAAAAAATAAAATAGTTGGAATGGCAGGAATTTTAGACTCTTCAAGGTTTATTTATTTTTTATCACAAGAATTAAATGTTTCAGTTAAAAAAATTAAATCTTTTGTTTTAGGAGGCCATGGAGATAGCATGGTAGCCATGTTAGAGTCGACGTTCGTTGATGGAAAAAAAATTAATGATCTAGTTAACAATGGAGCGCTAAAGAAAGAAAAATTGGATCAAATAATTGATAGAACTAAAAAGGGAGGGGCAGAAATAGTTAAATATTTGGAAAGAGGGTCTGCTTTTTATGCCCCAGCAGCTTCAGGTGTCAAAATGGCTGAAAGTTATTTGAAAAATTTAAAAAATCAATTGCCTTGTGCGTGCTATTTGAACGGAGAATATGGATTTAAAAATATTTATGCTGGTGTTCCTGTTATTATAGGATCAAACGGAGTAGAAAAAATCATTGAATTAAATCTAAGTAATTTGGAAAAAGAAAATTTTAGAAAATCTGTTCAGAGTGTAAAAGATTTATACAACGCTGCAAAAAAAATAGATCCGAGTCTTTAAATCTAATGTCTAAAAAGAAAAATAATAGTGAGTATCTCAATACTGTTATTATTGGAAGCGGATTATCTGCGCTTAATTTTATTGACACTTTCAAAGGTAAGGGAAAAGAAATAAATGTAATATCTCCTAATTATGAGCACAAGTTAGAGCCTAAATATTCTTCAAATATAAATTATCTTCCGTCTCAAATGAGAGATAAAAAAATACAGGTGGAAAATTTTTTTCTTGCTAACAATTTAGTCAATTCAAAAAAAAGTAAAATAATAGGAAGCTTAGATTTTGGAGGGCTTTCCAACTATTGGGGTCTACAAATGGATAATTATATTACCTTTGATGATTACAAAATTAACAAAAAAACAAAAGGAGAAATTTTCAAAAATTTTATTGAATTAATAACAAAATATAATTTTATAGGTAAGTTTAAATATAAAAATAAAATTTACAAGAATGATTTTAAAATACCCGATTACTTGGAAAAGTACGTTAATAAAAAGATTAATTCTTTTGTTATCAAAAAGCCCATTTTAGCTTTCAGTAGGAAAATAAATAAAAATAGGTTTTTTCAAATAAATGAAAAAAAAGATAAATGTAATTCTTTGAACTTTTTAAAAAAAATTAAAAAAAAAAAAAAGATCAGGTTTCATAATTTTTACTTAGAAGATATAGAAAAGTATGGAAAAAAAATTAAACTTTTTTGCAAAAAAAATAACAAAAGTAAGACCTTTATAGTTGACAGAATAATTTTTGCCGCTGGAACAATAGCAACAACAAAAATTTTAATGAAGTATTTGAATATAAAGAGTGAAGTTAAGGTAAACCATCATCCACGATTAATTTCTGTTTATTTATCTAAGCATCAAATTAAAACAAATTTAAAATTTACTCCATCATTACTTCAAATAATTGGAAAAATTGGAAAAAATAATTTTTCAGCAGATTTAAGACCAGGAAATAAACTTATTACAGACTCAATTATCGAATTAAGCAGTTTTTTGTACCCATTTAAATTTTTAATCAACTTGCTGAAAGATAGATTAATTTTTTCTAATATCTTATTAGCGCCAAAATTCAGTGATATCTATATCAAAAATTTCGGGGATTATTTTCAATTGTACACAAAAAAAAATAATGTAACCAAGACTCTTTCAAAAGCTAATAAAAAATTTTTTTCATTTTTGTTTAGAAACAAAATAGTTTTTCCATTTTTTAAAACTCACTTTCCGGGGATTGGCGCAGATTTTCATTATTTTGGAACATTACCAATTAATAGTAAAAACAAATTGTCAGTAAATGAAAATTGCCAGTTGAAAAATCATAAAAATATTTATGTTATAGATAGTTCCATTTTTAACTTTAAGTCAAATAGATATCCTCTCGGTATTGTTATGGCTAATGCCAGAAGAATCGGTAAGTTACTATCATAATGCGATTATTTAGAATTTATATTTATTTATCGGTTTATAATTTTTTAAAGAGTTTACTTTCACCGAAAGTAAAAGATAAAAAAATTTCAAAAATAATTACAAAAATGTCCAAAAAAAAATACTTTATCCCTACAAGTCAACTTAGAGTTGGATTTATAATACTTTTAAAATATTTAAAAAAAAATGAGACCAAAAGGAAAGAAATTATAGTGCAACCATTTAACCTTCCAGAAATGGTCAATATAGTTAAAAATCTGAACTTTGATATAAAATTTTCAAAAATTAATTTAGATACAGGTGAGCCGGATTTAAAGAGTCTAAAAACATTAATTAATAAAAAAACTTTAGCGATCGTTTTAACAAATATTTTTAGTTCACCTTCACTAATTTTAAAAGTAAGAGAATTGTGCAAAAAAAAAAAAATTTATTTAATTGAGGATAACGCTATTTATTTTGATAATTTCTTTATCAAAAAAAAACTAAAAACTTACAGCGGTAGCATAGGAGATTACTCTTTATATAGTTTTAACATTATGAAAAATATTTCTGGATTTTATGGAGGAGGTGTTTCAACTAATGATCTTAATTTTAAAAAATTTGCATTACGAGAGATTTCATCTTACAAAAATTTTAGTTTTAATATTTTAATCAAACAGATAATTATTTTTATTGTTCTTAAATTTTTATTACTTAAGCCTTTATATTTTTTATATCTAAAAATTTTGAGATATGCCCATAAGAAAAAAAGAATAAGCATTTTAAAATTAGTATATCCTTCTTTAAAATTTAAGAAACAAAAATTCCCTAAATATTACTTTTCTAAAATATCTAATATAAGCAAGATTGTAGTTTATAATCAGCTTTTAGACACTAAATCACGATTTCAAAATCATTTTAGAAGAAAAATGAACAATTCATATTACACAAAATTATTTGAAAAATTAAAAATTAAAAATGTGAAGTTATTAAAAGTAGAAGATACTAATTTTCAAAACTTTATGGATTATCCGATCCTTGTAAAAAATAAAGAAAATCTAAATAATTACCTTCTATCACGTGGTATAGAGACAAAACAAATTTTTTATCATGACTGTGCTAATATATTTTTAAAAAAAAATTATAAAAGCATTCGTGAAAATTCGAAATATTTTACTAACAGTATAATAGGACTACCCAACCATCCAAAAGTAAGTAAAAAATATATGGAATTAATTTTGAAAGAAATTAAAAATTTTTATGAAATTAGATTTTAAAGATATATCATATATTTCATTATTATTTTTATTTGGTTTTTTTATAAATTTCATAGTAGCTAATCGTGGTGTTTTTCCTATCGATACTTTTTTACATTATGACTCTGCATCAAGAATATTAGACGGCTCAATCCCAATAAAAGATTTTTGGATAGTTCATGGTTTATCTCTGGATTATATCCAGGCGCTTTTCTTCAAGATATTTGGAGTTAATTGGATAAGCTATATCGCTCATTCATCTTTACTAAATGCTTTGATGACTATCTCAACGTATTTTTTTTTTATTATAAATAAATTAAAAAAAGAGTATGCTTTAATACTATCCATTTCATTTGCAATTCTAGCTTATCCTGTAAGCGGGACGCCCTTCATTGATCAGCACTCAATTTTTTTCTGCTTAATATCTTTTTATTTTTTTTGTTTTGGAATTAAAAAAGATTACAAATATCTTTACTTTATTCCTTTATTCTTCGGTATAGCTTTCCTTTCAAAACCTGTGCCATCAACTTACTTGATTTTTTCGTTTGGAGTAATTTATTCTTTGTATTTATTCGTTACAAAAAATCTAGTTACATTGAAATATATAATTTATGGAACAATTTTTTTCCTTGTCTCTTTAATTTTATTTCTCAAAATTCAAAATATTGATTTTAACTTATTTTTAATACAACTTTTTTATTACCCAATATCACTTGGGGCAGAAAGATTTTCAGCACTTAATTTTGACTTAAAAAAAATTCTTAGCAATTATAAATATATTTTAATACCAATTATAGTAACAATATTCTTTTTTAAAGACTCCTTTAAAAAAACTGAGCTTAGAGAAACTAATATAATATTACTTTCCATTATTCTCTTTAACTTTGCGAGTATCTATCACCAATTATTAACAATGAATCAAAATTTTATCTTTTTCTTAATACCGATTAATCTTGCTTTATTGATAATTTACTTGGAAAGAAATTATAAAACTAAAAAATTAAAAAAAATTATTTATTTAATTTTCATCTTTTGTTTTCTTACCACCGCTAAATATCATTACAGATTTAATATTGAAAGAAAATTTCACGATTTGCAAGATATCGACTTAAGTAATTTTTCTTTAGGAAATGAAATTAGTTCTTCGTTACCATTACTAAAATGGAAAACAAATAGTTATCAAATACCAGAGGAAGAAATAATGATTGTGAAAACTTTTTTAAAAAATATTGAAAACGTTGAAGATATTTTAGTAATGACAAATTATAATTTTATATATTCTATTAACAAAAATGTTCATACCATAAGCCGAACATATGACTCAATTAGTTTTCCAGATAAAAAAAATGAACACTACATTTCATTTCGTAAGTATTTTTATAATAAAATTAAGGTAAACAATATATCTGAAATTTATTTATTTTTTCCTGACAGTGATCAAAAATTAGTAATTAATAGATTTATAAAAGAATATTTTGATAAAAACTGCTATAAAATTGAAAAATCAAATTCTTATTTTATAAAAGTTATAATTAATAACTGCAAAATTTATTAATGAAAATTAATTTATCAAAATTAAAAATAATTAATCTAAAAAAGATTAATAGAAAAGAGTCAAATGAAATAATTAATCTTTTGTTAAGAGAGAATCCATCTGCGTTGCTTGCTTCATTGAGGGTGAAGGATATAAAAAACTTTTTTTTAAAATCTGCAAAGTCAAAAAAAGCTATGATCTATATTTTAAAATATAAAAAAAAAACTATTGCATATGCATTAATTATTAAGGAGATTAAATATTTAACTCAATTAATTAATGGAAGTAAATTGATAATTTTTATAAACTTAATAAAGGAATTTAAATTTTTAAGTCTAATAAATATTTTCATAAGCTACTTTAAGTTAGATTTATATTTTCTCTCAAAACTAAAAAAAAAACTTATTAATGAAAACTATAATCTAAACCTTTTAGCTGTAAATAAAGATTTTCAATCTATAGGTTTAGGATCTTTTTTTCTAAAGAAAATTTTTAAATCTCTAAAGAGTTCAAAATATATTACAGTAGAAACTATAAGCGATATGGCTTATAATTTTTACGAAAAAAAGCACGATTTTAAATATTTAGGACCAAAAATAAGAGGATTTAAAAATTTAAAAATTCTTTATAAAAAAATTAATTAGATTTAATTTCTCTAAAATAAATATTATTTATATCTTTAAGAGTTTTGTTTTTCGTTAGAATTATTAAAAAATTAATTATTAAGATAAAAAAACATATACCTAAAAATAATGAGGTATAAGTTAATTGGTAAATAATAATTAATAAAAATACGTAAAAAGAGGAAATTAAAAAAACTCTTTTTTGGAAAACTGCTAGGATTCTAAAAGCGTGGTTAAATAATCCATAAAAACTTAGTTTTGATTTACCAAAAAATCTTTTTTGTCTATCAGTGTCTAATTTTATGAGTTTACAGTTTTTTGCAACACTAGAAGAAAACGCCAACCAAGATTCATTATTTTTTAAAATATTACTTATCTGTTTAGAGTAGAAACAAGAATAATTCCCAAACGAAATCCATTTCAAAGTAAGCAAAAAAGTTAAAATTAAATGCGATTTGTATAAAATTCTGAAAATTAAGTTTTCTCTTCTTTTAACTCTTGCAGCTACTGCTATATAATTCGAATTTTGTAAACAAATATCAATTAAGTTATTCAAACTCAACACATCATCTTCTCCGTCAGAGTCCATAATGATGTTAATTTTATTCTTTTCTTTTTTTACAAAATTGAGGCCGAGGGTTATAATTTTCTGACTACCTAGGTTCTTGTTAGAGGTAAGAACTTTTATTTTTCCAATATTTTTAATTCCTTTTTTGTTTATATTGGTTTTTTGAGTCGAAGCATCATTTAAAATTAGTATATCAGCATATCTTTTTCTCTGACTGAGTTGATCATTAATTTTTTTAATAAGGTAATTACAAGACCTCCAATCATTATAGAGTGGTAATAAAATATTCAATTTAGTCACTTCAAAAAGATAATATTAAATTTTAAAATTTTGTGTTAAACAGACTTACCATATAATGAATATTCACGAACACCAAGCTAAAGATATTTTGAGAGAATTTGGCGCTCCAGTTTCTGAGGGCATAGTAATATTTTCAGTAAATGAGATAAATGAAAAAATTGCACAATTAAAAAGTGATAAGTATGTCTTAAAAGCCCAAATCCACGCTGGCGGCAGAGGTAAAGCTGGTGGAGTAAAGTTAGTTAACAAAGGTGATCTAGAAACCGAGTCAAAAAAAATGATGGGAAAAATTTTAAAAACACATCAAACAGGTCCAGATGGAAAAGAGGTAAAAAGACTTTATATTGAGGAGGCATCAGAAATAAGTAAGGAGTTTTATCTTTCCTGTCTTATTGATAGAGACACATCGAAAATAGCTTTTATTAGCAGTACAGAGGGAGGTATGGATATTGAAAAAGTTGCGCAGGAGCAACCAAAAAAAATATTAACAACTAAAATTGACTTGAATGAAAAAGGGCCCTCTGAAAAAGAGATAGATAATATTATTTCAATCTTTAGTTTTAATCAGGAGCAAAAAAAAACTGCTCATAAATTAATAAAATCTCTTTTTAAAATATTAATTCTGAAAGATGCAAGCCTAATAGAAATAAATCCTTTGATAATAACAAAAGATCAGAAAATTCTTTGCCTAGATGCAAAAATGAACTTTGATGATAATGCAATTTTTAGACAACAAGACATTTTAAGTCTTAGAGATTTTAATGAGGAAGACCCTACTGAAATAGAAGCAAGCAAACATGAATTAGCATATATAAAGTTAAACGGAACAATTGGATGCATGGTTAATGGCGCAGGTTTAGCAATGGCTACAATGGATATAATAAAGTTATATGGTAAAGAGCCTGCAAATTTTCTAGACGTAGGTGGAGGTGCTTCAAAAGAAAAGGTAACAGCGGCATTTAAATTAATTTTAGCTGATAAAAATGTTAAAGGTATTTTAGTTAATATCTTTGGGGGTATTATGCGTTGTGATATTTTAGCCCAAGGCGTTGTTGAAGCTGTGAAAAAAGTTAATTTATCGGTACCTCTAGTAGTTCGTTTGGCTGGAACGAATTTTAAAGAAGGAAAAGAAATTTTAGAGAAATCAAAATTAAAAATTTTTTCCGCGTCAGATTTAAATGATGCAGCTAAAAAGATTGTTGAGGCAATAAAATAGAATGTCCATATTAGTAAATAAAAATACAAAAGTGATCTGCCAAGGATTTACAGGGAAACATGGCTCTTTTCACTCGGAGCAAGCGATAAAATATGGAACACAAATAGTCGGAGGAGTTACTCCAAAAAAAGGAGGTCAAAAACATTTAGGTTTGCCAGTTTTTAATACCGTAGAAGAAGCAAAGAAAACAACTTCTGCGAACGCAACAATGATTTATGTTCCTCCTAAGTTTGCAAGTGCAGCAATTATTGAGGCAATAGATGCAAAAATTGATTTAATTGTTTGTATAACTGAAGGAATTCCTGTTTTAGATATGCTCAAAGTAAAAAAAGTTTTATCTAAAAGTGACTCGAGATTAATCGGACCAAATTGTCCTGGAATTATTTCACCTGAGGAATGTAAGATTGGCATAATGCCGGGCGATATACACAAAAAAGGATCAGTCGGAATTGTTTCAAGATCTGGAACGTTAACTTATGAGGCTGTTGCTCAGACATCTTCAAACAATATGGGTCAATCCACCTGTATTGGAATAGGTGGAGATCCAATTAATGGTACAAACTTTATAGACTGCTTAGAACTTTTCCTTAAAGACGATGAAACAAAATCAATTGTAATGATTGGAGAAATAGGTGGAACCGCTGAGGAAGAAGCTGCTGAATTTTTAAAAAGGGAAAAAGTAAAAAAACCCACAATAGGTTTTGTAGCTGGATTAACAGCTCCACCAGGTAGAAGAATGGGCCACGCTGGAGCAATTATATCTGGAGGAAAAGGGGGAGCCGAGGAAAAAATTGAAATCATGAAATCTGCTGGAATTACTATATCAAAATCACCAGCCGATATTGGTAAAACTCTATATGATAAACTTAATAGTTGATTTTCAATAATTTATGTTAGAATAAAATATTAATGTCGTCTTCAGATAATAATAAAATTTTTAAAAAAACATCTTTCTTGTCAGGAATTAACACAGAATTTATTAATCAACTTTATTCAGATTTTCTTTCAGATCCAAATTCTTTACCAGAGGGCTGGAAAGATTTTTTTGAAGGATTGAGTGAGGATGAAAAATTAATTTTAAAAGATATTAATGGCCCAAGCTGGTCTCCGGAAAAAAAAATTAAAAAAATAAATTTTGAAAAGAACGAAGTTCAAGATAAGATTAATTTTCCTAACAATATAAATAAAGATTTACTTAAACAAGCTTCACAAGACTCAGTTCGAGCAATAATGTTAATAAGGGCCTATAGAATAAGAGGTCATTTAATATCAAATTTAGATCCTTTATCTATTCAAGAAAAAAAAGAACATTCTGAACTAAAACCGGAGACATATGGTTTTACAAAAAAAGATTATTCAAGAAAAATATTTTTAGATGGTGTACTGGGCCTTCAATATGCAGATCTTAATCAAATACTTAAAATTTTAAAAAAAACTTATTGCTCGACAATTGGATATGAGTTTATGCATATGAGTGACCCAGATGAAAAAGCTTGGATCAGGAATAGAATTGAAGGACCAGAAAAAGACGTAACTTTCACTGAAAATGGAAAAAAAGCTATTCTAAATAAGATAATTCAAGCTGAGGGCTTTGAAAAATATTTACATGTAAAATTTGTCGGAACAAAAAGATTTGGTTTAGATGGAGGTGAGTCTTTAATTCCAGCTCTTGAACAAATTATTAAGAGAGGAGGTAATCTCGGAGCAAAGGAAATAAAGATTGGGATGCCACATCGAGGGAGACTAAATGTTTTGGCTAACGTAATGGGTAAACCTTATAGAGCCATTTTTAGTGAATTTTTTGGAAAGTCTGTAAATGCAAGTAAAGATTTCGAAGGAGATGTAAAATATCACTTAGGCGCATCATCTAACAGAGAGTTTGATGGAAATGTAGTACACATAAGTTTAACAGATAATCCATCTCACTTGGAAGCAGTAAACCCTGTTGTTTTAGGTCAAGTTAGAGCAAAACAATTTTTTCATAAAGATAAAGAAAGAAA
>MDSW01060778.1_pt1 | contig 11490 bp, 8 predicted proteins | sample 811171 | NCBI WGS metagenome assembly MDSW01 (sample SAMN05326641, study PRJNA326480) | marine metagenome | isolation source: seawater | place: Atlantic Ocean: North West | collected 2012
AAAGAAACTTCAACGAATTCGATAGCCTCAATTTACGCTTGGACCGGCGGACTTAAGCATCGAGCAAAAATAGATAAAAATTCCCAGTTAATGGCTTTTTGTGACACTCTTGAACAAGTGGTTATCCAAACAGTAGAAAATGGTTGTATGACAAAGGACCTTGCTCTGCTTGTTGGACCGAAGCAGAAATGGGTAAATACGATACAATTTTTGGAAAAAGTTGATGAAAAGTTAAACCAATCTCTGACAATCTAACTAAAATTCGTAAACACTATATTTTATCAAGGAAGCTTTCTACTTTTTTTATTGCGACGTTTGCCTTATCCGAATCAACACCACCGGCTTGAGCTAAATCTGCTCTACCACCTCCTCCAGTGCCCCCCATTACCTTTGATACGTGACCTACTATGTCAATCGCTGAAACTCGACTAGTCAGATCAGGTGTTACGCCAGCAACTATTGTAACCTTGCCTTTACTGGTTCCAATTAACAAAACGACTCCAGACCTAAGTTGTTTTTTTCGTTCATCAACTAGACCTTTTATTGCCTTGCCACTCATATCTGTCACTATTTGAGAAAATAACGTCACCCCTGAGATTTTTTTTGTTTCCAACTTGTCAGGATCATTACTACTCACACCTAAAGCTATTTTCTTCTTCACATTTTCCAATTCAGTACGTAATTCCTTTCTTTCTGCGATAAGGCGTCTGACACGACTTTCAAGATCGGAATTACCAACTTTCAATATTTCACCTATTGTCTGGAGCAATATTTCCTGCTCATTAACATATTGGATCGCTTCAAACCCTGTTACAGCCTCGACTCTTCTCACGCCACTGGCGAGGCCATTTTCCCCAGCAATCTTAAAAAAGCCAATATCTCCGGTATTTTTTACATGAGTACCACCACAGAGCTCGACTGAAAAAGTATCATTCTGAGTTTCTTCTACTGCTTTTTCTCTCACACCCATTGAAACCACCCTAACCTCTTCTCCATACTTCTCTCCAAACAATGCCTTAGCGCCTATTGCTTTGGCTTCCGAGAGTGTCATTATTCGGGTATTGACCGATGAATTTTGGCGTATTTGATAATTTACGCTGGCTTCTACAGAAAGCAATTCGGCTCTAGTCACCGGTTTAGAATGGTTGAAATCAAACCTCAGTCTTTTAGAATCGTTTAAGGAACCTCTCTGAGTAACGTGATTACCTAATACAAACCTTAGAGCCTCATGCATAAGATGGGTAGCGGAATGGTTTCGACTGGTTGACTGGCGGAGGTGTTTATTCACTTTTAAATTAACTTCGGCATTAGTAACGATATTTCCATCTGTTATCTTTGTAAAATGAACATACAAATTACCTTTTCTTTCAACTCTACAAATGTCTCCCTTACCTAGATCTGAAATTAGCCGTCCTGAATCAGAAACTTGCCCTCCTGACTCGCCAAAAAATGGCGTTTGATTAAAAACAAGTTGCACCTCTTGACCTTTAACGGCCTTGTTGACTTGGGATCCATCACAAACGATATGAAGAACTTTGCCGAATGCTTCCTGAGTTTCATACCCAAGAAACTCGGTAGCTTGGCAAGACGAAACTAACTCAAACCAAATAGCTTCATCCTTTGTACTCCCAGACCCTACCCAAGAGCGGCGAGCATTTTCCTTTTGTGCGCTCATGGCAGCTTCAAAACTTTCTATATGTAGTGTATATCCTTTTTCTCTCAGTGCGTCCTGCGTTAGGTCTAAAGGGAAACCATAGGTATCATATAATTTAAACGCAATCTCTCCAGATAAAACTCCTCCATCAGGGAGCTTCTTCAATTCTACATCAAGTAACTTTAAACCACGCTCTAAAGTTTCTTTGAACCGTTCTTCTTCTAGAAACAAAGTGTCCTCTATTACCATTTTTGATTGACTTAGTTCTGGAAACGCTTGCCCCATCTCTTGAACCAGGGTGGGAACTAACAGATGCATAACAGTTTCATCCTTACCGAGCAAATGAACATGCCTCATTGCTCTTCTCATTATCCTTCTAAGTACGTAACCTCTTCCTTCATTCGAGGGCAAAACTCCCTCAGCGATTAGGAAGCAGCTTGAACGAAGATGATCGGAGATTACCCTGTGATGCACGTTGCCATCTCCATCCGGCTCAACTCCTGTAACCAATGCAGATGCCTCGATCAACTTTCTCATTGTGTCAGTGTCATAATTATCATGTTTGCCTTGAAGTAAGGCACCTATACGCTCTAAACCCATACCCGTATCTATTGACGGTTGGGGTAAGGATTTACGACTTTCGTCAGCAAATTGCTCAAACTGCATAAAAACCAGATTCCAGATCTCAATATATCGATCACCATCTTCTTCTTTTGAACCAGGCGGCCCACCCCATAGAGATGGACCGTGATCAAAAAATATTTCAGAACATGGACCACAGGGTCCCGTTGCTCCCATAGACCAAAAGTTATCTGAAGATTTTATTTTTATAATTCGGTCATCGGATAGATTAGTATATTTCTTCCATATCATTGCAGCTTCTTCATCCTCATGGAAGATCGTAACCAATAACCTACTTTTATCTATTCCGAATTCCTTGGTTAATAAGTCCCAGGCATATGGAATAGCTTGATCCTTAAAATAATCACCAAAAGAAAAGTTTCCCAACATTTCAAAAAAGGTATGGTGTCTCGCAGTATAACCTACGTTGTCCAGGTCATTATGCTTTCCTCCAGCTCTCACACACTTTTGACTAGTAACAGCTCTCCTAAATTCAGATGTCTCAGCGCCCGTAAAAATATTCTTGAATTGAACCATACCTGAATTTGTAAACATTAGTGTTGGATCATTTCTTGGAACTAAGGGAGAACTTTCAACAAATTTGTGATCTAGGCCTTGAAAGTATTTAACAAAAGCACTTCTGATATTGTTTAAACTTGCCATAACTTCTCTTATCCAATTTTGAAATTTTCAGAGCACTGCCTCTACATAAACCCTTTATTAAACAATTTTACTTTTTTATACACAAAAAAAAACTATGCTTCGCACAGTTTTTTCTTTTTTTCAAAATCAAGTTCTCTAATCTGACAAAGCAGCTTTTTGATCTTGGGTTTCTTCTTCTTCAGGTAATAACCCCTGAGATTCTCGTATTTTTTCTTCTATTTTTTCCGCTATTTCCTTGTTTTCTTTTAAAAAAGATTTTGCATTTTCTCTTCCTTGTCCTATTCTCTCCTCGGCATAAGAGAACCAAGAACCTGATTTTTCTACAATACCAAGCTTGACACCCAAATCAATTAATTCCCCAGTTTTAGAAATTCCTTCACCATACATAATGTCAAACTCAACTTGCTTAAATGGTGGGGCAACTTTATTTTTTACTACTTTTACGCGGGTAGAGTTTCCCACTACTTCATCTCTATCTTTTAAAGCACCAATTCTCCGGATATCTAATCTTACAGAGGAATAAAACTTTAACGCATTACCTCCTGTGGTAGTTTCAGGGCTTCCAAACATCACTCCAATCTTCATACGAATTTGATTTATAAAAATAACCATACAATTAGATCTACTTATAGAACCAGTTAGTTTTCTCATTGCCTGACTCATTAATCTAGCTTGAGCTCCCATTTGCATATCACCCATGTCACCTTCTAATTCAGCTCTGGGAGTAAGGGCTGCCACGGAGTCAACTATCACAACTGAGACCGCGCCCGAACGGACCAACGTTTCTGTAATCTCTAAAGCTTGCTCTCCAGCATCTGGCTGAGATATTAGCAACTCATCCAAATTTACTCCAAGTTTCTTAGCATAACTCGGATCTAAAGCATGTTCTGCATCTACAAAGGCACAAACACCTCCTCTTTTCTGTTCTTCGGAGACTACATGAAGAGCTAACGTCGTTTTACCTGAACTTTCCGGCCCATAAATCTCTATTATTCGACCTTTTGGCAATCCGCCTATTCCCAGAGCAACATCCAGCCCTATCGAACCGGTAGAAACAGCTTCAATATCCATTACAGGGCTGTTTTGTCCTAACTTCATTATTGAACCTTTACCAAAACTTCTTTCGATCTGACTGAGAGCAGATTCTAATGCTTTTTCTTTGTCCATTTCGTATCTTTCTGGTAATTTATGCAGTGTAGCCATTTTTTTCTCCTTATCTCACATATGCCTTCAATAAACAACGAATGCATTCGCATTTTTATTGTAATAATTTTGTTCTCTTTTTGTTCTACATTTGATTTTTTTCAAATTCAACAAAAATTTTTATCTAAACTATTTTTTCTGTTTTTTCATAACAGCGACATAAAATCCATCACCTCCATTAACGGGAGAAAACAATTTACTACGCAGTAAATTAAAATTATGATCACATGCCAAGAATTCATCAACTTGGTCCTCATTTTCGCGTTGTAAAATTGAGCAAGTAATATAAACATAGATTCCACCTTCTGCGACATACTTAGAGGCTGAACCAATAATTTCTTTTTGTTCGGCGATAAGCTGATTTAGTTTGTCCTTAGTCAACCACCATTTGTTTCCTGGATCGCGACGCCAAGATCCTGTACCAGAGCATGGAACATCAACCAGAACAAGATCAAATTTTGTAAAATTTTTTAAAGTGTTGTGAGGGTAGAATCTATTAATTTTCACTCCAGCTCGCTTCGTTCTATCATCAATATTCTTCATCCTTTGCCATTTTTTATCGTGAACATAAAACTTTCCAGCTCCTTGTACCTCCGACGCAACCGCAAGAACTTTTCCTCCACCTCCAGCACAGAAATCTAATATCATCTTGGGCTTTGAAAGCTTTATAAATTTTATTACAGACTGACTTGAAAGGTCTTGAATCTCTATAAACCCTAACTGGTAAGCCCGTGAGCCCTGAAGGTTTTTCTCACCCCTCTCAACTACCAAGCAGCCTGCAATATCATTACATTTCTTTGTAACAATTCCATCTTTACCCAAGCTGGATATAGCTTCATCAACGTCACACCTAAGAAAGTTTACACGAAGGAAAACAGACGCTCGCCTGTTAAGTGCTAGAATCGTTTCCTCTAACTTACCGCCTAAAGATCTTTTTAACTCTGGAAGAAGAAAATCTGGGAAATCTAGCCTAACTGGCAGGGGAGCTTGGTCTAAAACACAACTAAAGCTTTCTAACACAACCCATTCTTTTGCAGAAATCCTTGGGGCAGAGTACTTGCTATCATCAAAAAACGCGTCGAACTCAGAAAATTTTTTGTAAAGACTACCCATTATTAGATATCTGCCACTCGCTTCAAACCCGGAATTAATAAAAGGCCAGAGACTCGACCTCTTGTATCGGATGGCATTGAAAACCATGTCTCTTATCGCTGATCGGTCTTTTGCGCCCGCGTATCTGTTTGTTCTACCCCAATTTAGCAAAACCCTGGTTACCGAAGAACCATCTAATACTTTTTGAATTATCTCGATCGCTGCGTAAGCTCGGGCTGAAGGTGTCAATTTTATCCTCGAATAAAAATAATTTTAATTTAACCCCTAAAACCCCGTGCCACTACAAATTTTTCCGAACTATCGGCTCGACTAGCAGTGGGTTTAGCATTTACAACTTTTGAGAAGTTCTTCTTTAAAACTTTTTGAAGTTCTGAGTCGGCCCCCCCCTCTAAAACTTTAGAGACAAAAGTTCCTCCCGGGCTGAGAATATCAAAAGAGAAAAAAGCAGCCTGTTCACACAGGTGCACTATCCTCAAATGATCTGTTTTTTTATGCCCGGTAGCACCTGGTGCCATGTCTGAAAGAACCACATCTACAGGCCCCTTGATCCACTGTTTTATCTTTGAATCAGCATTGCTATCAAGAAAGTTTAAGCACTCAAACATTACACCTTCAATGCTGGCTGAAACCTTTAAATCTATCCCCAACACAAAACCAACTGGTAAATTTAAAATTTTACCATCCGAATTAGTTGCTTTTGCAGCGACTTGGGCCCAACCACCTGGCGCAGCTCCAAGGTCCAACACTCTATTACCTGGCTTCAATAAATCAAATTTTTGATTTAGCTCTATTAATTTAAAGGCTGACCTAGAACGATATCCATCTTTTTTTGCTTGTAAAACATAAGGATCATTTAACTGCCTCTCAAGCCACTTTGTGGACGAAATTTTTCTACCCCTGGCTGTCTTCACTTTCACCCTGAAATTTCGTCCTTTTAAGATGTTACTATTTTCACTCCTAACTATAATTACCTCCATTGAAAACATTGTCCGAAATCATCAAGGAATATAGGATACCCTCCCTCAAACCTCTATCTGCAACCCGCATTCTCTGGGTTGGCCAGATTCGTAGTAAGGTTTGAATTATTGCAGAGCCAGACATTATTAATTCTGCTCTGTCCTTTCCTATACCCGGCTCAGCTTGTCTTCCCTCAGGACCGAGTTTCAAGAATTTTTGCACAACAGAATCTACATCGAGCGCACTTAAATTCAAACCGTCAACTTTTAAACGATCATATTTTCTTAAGCCAAGATGTGCAGCACCCAAGGTGGTAACTGTTCCAGAAGTTCCTATAATTTGCAGCCCCCTAAGAGCAAAGTCAGAGTAATTTTTAGTATAGGGTTTAAAACTCGTTATTTGATCCTCAAAATAACACGACATTAAAGCATATCGCGCACTATCATCCTCTACATCGGAATATCTCTGATGGAGAGTGGCAACACCCAGTGGCACTGAAATCCAATCAATTATTCGAGCCATAGATCTATTTTGGTTTTTTATCTTGAGGCGCTCAGGACTCGGTTTCAGTTTCATCATTGCCTCAATTCTTTTTGTCGATGAAACCGAACTTAAGTCAATCCAGACTAACTCTGTAGAACCACCTCCGATGTCTACTACTAAAACCTGATTCGCATTAGATTCGAGTAGTGGAGCACAGCTAATAATCGCTAAGCGGGCTTCCTCAGCGGGTGATATCACCTCTAACCGCAACCCTGTCTCACTTAGAACCTTGTCCAAGAATTCTTGACCATTTTTCGCCCGTCTACAAGCCTCGGTAGCTACCAAACGAAATCGCTTAACTCCGTAAGTGCGCAGCTTTCTTGAACAGACATGTAAAGCTTGAAGCGTCCTATTTATTCCTGCCTGAGACAGCACTCCCGTTCTCTCGAGGTCTAACCCCAGCCTGACTGATTTAGAAAACGCGTCAACTATGGTAAAATTGAGGCCCTCGGGCCTCGCAATCAACATTCTACAACTATTTGTACCTAAATCGAGTGCGGCATATAACGCCTTTTTAGACTTAGGATCCGATGTATCTACTGCACCCATTTTTTGTTTTTTCTTAAAAACACCTGGGCGCGACTTTAACTCAGCCATTTAAATCCCAACCTTCAGCACTTTGCCGTCAGTTATTTGACTCAAGCATATTGGACAATAGTAGCAAATACAACTTTTAAAAGGCATCCATGGTTTTTCCACAAAAAAAACCAAAGAATGAATTGAAGCCTATCTGTTTTTTGAGATTTTAATTCCTTTTTTTTAATACATGTCGTAAATTATTTTCACGAGGTCGTCTACAGGCGTAAAGACAATTGAAAATCAATACAAATTATCAGCTGGGAATAAACTGATGAGTGAATTTATTATTGTTTGCTGGCGAGACATTCCGGCACAACTTATCGCAGGGAAAGGCCGCCAGGCCGAAAAAATTAAGCTTTCCGAAAAGTTTGAGAAAGCAATTGACAGATGTGCCATGAAGGTAGGAGCAAAAGAGTCCGATGATTACCTTGCTGACTGGAGAAAAGTTCGAATGAAATTTAGCGATGGCAACTTCGGCGGTTTGATAGAAGAAGCCAAAAAATTAGAGAAATTATATGATAATAAAAAGTTTAACATTTTAATCAATAATTCTGGATGGAATAAAAAATAGGATATTCAAATTTGGAAGGAAACGAAAAATAATGATAGGAAGAACACGAAAAGGGGACTTACCCGAGAAATATCTTGAACAAGATAAAGATAACATTTCGATGCTTCTTAATAGGTTTTCAATTGAGGTTATGCCTAAAACAGCCGAAAAAATCACAGATTTTCGTAACATTGTTCCACCAGAAACAAAAATTTATATTGCACATTTGGAGGGAACTGAACCCCAAGAAATGATAAATACAGCAAAAAGAATTCGGAAAGAGAATTTTGAAGTTATTCCACACTTACCAGCACGAGTAATACCAGACAAAAAAGCTCTAGAATTCTTTATAACGCAATACCATGATCTTGGAATCAATAAAGCTTTGGTATTAGCAGGCGGCACCAAGAATTCAGCGGGTGACTTTAAGAATTCAATGCAACTTCTTTCGACTGGCCTCTTCGACTATTATAACTTTAAGGAGGTTCTTTGTGCTGGTCACCCAGAGGGTAATAAAGACATTGATGTAACAGGTGAAGACAAGAATATTATGGAGGCCCTTCGCTGGAAGACAGATTTTTCGAATAGAACAGGAATTCCGATCTCGCTTACCACCCAATTCTGCTTCGAGCTTGCACCGGTTGTAGATTGGGAGAAGAAGCTAAGACATGAAAATATTGACTTCAAAATTAACCTGGGAGTCTCGGGTCCAGCAAAATTACAAACATTAATTAAATATGCGATCTTATGTGGGGTCGGCCCGTCAATTCGAGTTCTTCAAAAAAGGGCAAAAGACATTACAAAGCTATTAAAACCTTATACTCCCGAAAAGATGCTAATCGATTTAGCAAAATATAAAAGAGGAACTCCTGATTCTAAGATAAGTGGAGTCCACTTTTTCCCTCTAGGTGGGATAACACAAACAACTGATTTTTTGACTAATTTTCTTAAATTTGAAAATTGAGCTTATTGGACTTTAGAGGTAAAACGCATGGTTCAAACGACAGTACAATCCAAAAATAAGACAGTAATAATCGGGTTCGATCAACCTTTCTGTGTGATTGGTGAAAGAATTAACCCAACAGGGCGAAGACGCTTGGCAGCAGAGCTCGAATCAGGGGATTTTTCGACTGTCGAAAAAGATACTCATGAACAAGTAAAGCACGGTGCCAACGTGTTGGATGTAAATGCAGGCGTCGTCTACAACTCAAATCCAGACCCAAACTTAACTGAACCGCCTTTGATGCAAAAAATGATTTCTCTCATTCAAGAAATTTCCGATATACCTTTATGTATCGATAGCTCAGTGCCAAACGCTTTAAAAGCAGGTTTAGAAACGGCTCATGGACGACCTTTGCTGAACTCAGTAACCGGAGAAGAGGAAAGGTTAGAGGAAATTCTTCCATTAGTTAAAAAGTATAATGTTCCTGTAGTTGCAATTTCAAATGACGACTCAGGAATTTCAGAAGATCCAGATGTAAGATTTGAAGTGGCAAAAAAAATTGTTAATAGAGCCTCAGATTATGGCATAAAAGCCTATGATATTGTGGTAGATCCCCTCGTTATGCCAATCGGAGCGATGGGTACCGCTGGATTACAGGTTTTTCAGCTCGTCAGACGCTTAAGGCAGGAATTGGGGGTAAACACCACATGCGGAGCATCGAACATTTCGTTTGGATTACCAAATAGACACACCATCAATGCAACATTCCTACCCATGGCTATGGCTGCCGGTATGACAAGCGCTATAATGAATCCAAACAGGAGTGAAGAAATGAATGCCGTCAGAGCAGCAAACCTACTTTTGGACAATGATAGTTATGGGTCACAATGGATAAAAAATAACAGATCCACATCAGAAATTGCTTCTGCTGAACAAAAAATAACACGACGCCGAACTAGGCGTGTCAAGTAGTTTAAGGCACTTTTAATGAAAAGGAAAAATCCATTAGTGATATTTTTACCTTCTGGAAAAAGAGGTCACGTAGAATTAAACACAACAATACTTTCAGCGGCCAGGAGGTTAAATGTTGATCTTGATAGTGTCTGTGGAGGAAGGGGTATATGTTCAAAATGCCAAGTATATCCAAATTTTGGTAAATTCTCTAAATTTGGGGTTAATTCGGACAAAAATTCAATCTCACCATTAAACGAAGTCGAGAAGCGTTATAACGAAAAACGTGGTCTAAAAGCTGGTCGTCGCTTAGGATGTCAAGCAAAAATATTGCGCGACTTAATAGTTGATGTACCACCCGAAAGTCAAATTCATAAGCAAGTGGTCAGAAAAGAGGCCGACAATCGTCAGATCACTATGGCTCCTGCGACAAAGTTATATTATGTCGAAGTTCAAAAACCAGACCTAGAGCTTTCTTCAGGCGACTATGAACGTTTAATAGTCGCTTTAGCAGACCAATGGCATTTAACTCCAATCGAAGCTGACTTGAGCATTATCGCAAAACTTCAGGAAACACTTAAGTTAGGTGATTTTAAATTAACATGCGCTATATTCACAGATCACAAAGCTAATAGGTACCGAATAATTGATATTTGGCCAGCATATTTTGAAGGACCAATTTATGGAATAGCTTTAGATTTAGGTTCGACAACGATAGCTGGACACCTATGTGACCTGAGAGACGGATCGATAAGAGGCTCATCTGGTATAATGAATCCTCAAATCAAGTTTGGGGAAGATTTAATGAGTCGAGTAAGCTATGCAATGATGAATGTCTCAGGAACAGAAAAAATGACTCAAGTTGTTAGAGATAGCCTAAATGCTTTAGTTAAAGTTATCTGCGAGACAGCAAAGGTAAAGCGAGATTCCGTGTTAGAAATGGTAATAGTTGGCAACCCTATAATGCACCATATATTGCTAGGCATTGACCCACGGGAACTCGGACAAGCCCCATTTGCCCTCTCAGTGAACGAGTCTATTATTTTAAATTGCTCTGAAATAGGCATTGAGCTGAATAAAAACGCAAAGAACTATATTTTACCCTGCATAGCCGGGCATGTTGGAGCTGATGCCGCTGCTGTAGTTTTATCAGAAAGACTAAGAAATGAAGAAAGAACAACATTAGTCGTTGATGTGGGAACCAATGCGGAAATTATTCTTTGCCACAAAAAGAAGTTACTTGCGTGTTCGTCCCCAACCGGTCCAGCTTTTGAGGGAGCACAAATCACATGCGGGCAAAGAGCAGCGCCTGGAGCCGTTGAGAAAGTCCGGATCGATAAAAAAAGCAAATCTGTAAAATTTAAGGTTATTGGTTGTGATGTTTGGTCTAATGAGGCAACCTTCAATGAGAAAATAAAGTCAATTGGGATTACAGGAATTTGTGGTTCAGGAATTATCGAGGCAGTTGCTGAAATGCGGATGGCAGGTATTGTTGACTCAAATGGTTTGATCGGTAGTGCTGAGCAAACAGGATCAGAGCGTTGCATTTTACAAGGTAGGACTCAATCATTTGTGCTGCACCACCCTAGAGATTCTTCAAATTCATTAGTAATCACCAATTCCGATATAAGAGCCATCCAATTGGCAAAAGCAGCACTTTATGCAGGTGCCAGGCTATTAATGGACCAAGTCGAAATTAATAATGTTGAAAAA
>MDSW01161905.1_pt1 | contig 11490 bp, 10 predicted proteins | sample 811171 | NCBI WGS metagenome assembly MDSW01 (sample SAMN05326641, study PRJNA326480) | marine metagenome | isolation source: seawater | place: Atlantic Ocean: North West | collected 2012
GAAGTCGTTGACTATGGCTATAGCAGATTGTCACTAGAAGTAGTTCTTCAGCGTCGTAAGTGTCCGCTATTGTGCAAAGTTGATCTTTGACATTCTCCGGCGTTCCAATAACCATAGGTCGACTAGGGGAGTGGAAACGTAGATCGTTGAATTCTTCATTCACATCTTTAATATTACTTGTGTCCGGTATCGGACCACGAAGACCGGAGGACCTCCAGAGTTCAAGGCTTGATAACATCTGCTGGGCCTGTTCTTTAGTGTCAGCGCACAAAACACTGACACCAACACTGACAGATGGATCCGGATGCTCTTCAGAGGGGGAGTAGTGGCTCCTATATAGGTCACAGATAGGCGCTCCATTGCCGTTAATGAAATGTGCCCAGCTCAAAGGAAGTCCACAATGCGCAGCGACACTTGCAGACCCATCGCTAGACGCTAGTAGCCATATTTCGGGTGCTGAAGGAGTAGTTGGCAGCGCCTCTACGCCAGTGAGCGGACCTGTCTGAATTTGGTTACCGTTCAACAGTTGTCTCAGCGCTAAAACTGATTCGAGATAATTTTCAGAGCCAGAAGCGTTTCCAGTCGACTGAAAAGCATATGCAGTCCTAGCATCAGAGCCAGGGGCTCGACCCAATCCAAGGTCAATTCTATTCGGGTGCAAAGCTTCAAGCACTTTAAAATTCTCAGCAACTTTCAAAGGAGAATAGTGACTCAACATCACACCGCCTGAGCCAACGCGTATAGATTTAGTATTTTCGGCTATGTGGCCGATTAAGATTTCAGGGCTCGAACCGGCTAAACCATGCATTCCGTGATGCTCAGCGACCCAGTACCGGTAATATCCTAACTTATCGGCATGCGCCGCTAGCTCAATAGAGTTACGTAGAGCCTCAGATGGGGTGGAGCCTTCGGGGACTGGGCTTTGGTCTAAGACAGATAGGCGCACGACATATCCTCTCATTAACTCATCATGAAGTCACATCACGGAAGAAAACCGTGAAGGTTCAGCCTCCTAGTAAACAGAATTGTGATAAGTATGTTAGGTATCTACTTAAGAAGGAGAATTATGAAACCTAAACTTTTACATGCCTGGGTAAGCAACCGAGCAAGCGACCTAAGAATGATGGTGCTTGTATATACGGCAGCAACAATTGGAACTCTATTTCTCATCCGAGATGCTTCTAGCTTTGGTAGCGAAATGCAATTTGCAATTGCAGCAGCCATTATTTCATTCGGTGTTAATGCAATCGTATGGTTTGACGGAGCTATCGCTGATATAGGAGCGAGCACATCATCAATGGATGAGGACCTAGCTAATTCTGAAATGGGCAAGAACTTTAAGAAAGCTCCGTTCATTATGTTTCGTCTTATGGCTTTATCAATAGTAGTCGTCAACTCAGTGGCACAGGTAATAGCACTTTACGCCTAAAAAGATGGTCTATAGCCCCATAGAGGGCAGCAGTATAAATCATATGGAAACGCCGGAAATACACGTTATGTAAAGTAAATATGTGGGTTAACCTTGATATTTAGGGGTTAAGTTCGACTAATAACTGTGTTCTTGTTAACTTTAATCTGACGATTCCGTATGATTACGTGTCGTTTGTATTGAAAAAGCAAAGGAGATAATGTGCTTGGCGATAAATGGATAACTGATCGAACTCCCACTGAAAGGTTTCCTCACTATACACGAGCTAACGGAGCCGATGTCTTAGCTGATCCTGTTACCCCACTTGGATGGACTTGGTCTTGGGAGTCTGGTGTTGTTTTGGGTTGCCGCGATGGCTTTGTTTCTTATGGCGTGTTTGATGCTGACGAATACGGTGACCCTCCTGAATCATTTGGATTGTTCGGTGGTTACTTTTATAACACCCTAACTCAAGCTCGAATGATGGGTGTTCGGCAGCCAGGTGCTACTCCAGAAATGATTGACGATGCCTACTTCGATGCACACCCTGACGTTCCTCCGTATGTTGCAGAAGATTGGCACGAGAGTGAAGTTCATTCACAACGGTTAGAGAAAAATACTGCTTACCTTCTTGAAACCGACTCCCACCCTCCTATTGAAGACATGAAAGCTATGACACAAAATCTTAGGGACACTAGGCCTGATTTAACGTCGCTTACACTGGCGGAATTAGTATCTAGAGCTCGAGAAATGCAAGATCCTACTGTTCAGGTATTCGAACAGCACGTTTGGGCTTCTTTGGCAGCTTCTAATGGGCCAGCAATCTTGGGTGGCATCCTTGCGGAGCTAGGGCGTGAATCAGATGTAATCAAATTAGTTACTGGGATAGGTAATGTTGATTCAGCTGAGATAGGCCGTGAACTATGGACTCTGTCAAGGATGATTCGTAATTCAGATTCAATGACCTCTCATTTTGATGAACACTCTCCTAATGTGGATCTTGATGAATTGAGTGAAGAATTTAGAAACTCCTTAGATGGGTTTCTATACCGCCACGGATCCCGCGGCCCGAATGAATGGGACACAGGTTCTGATACTTATGAATCAAATCTATCGCTGACATTTAGTCAGCTTAATCTGATCAGAAAACAAGATGACTCTGCTGATCCACTTATCGCATTTGAGAAGAACGCTTCCGAAAGAGAACGTCTACGAGAAGAGATCCAAGGAATTCTCGCTCAGAATGAAGAAGCGTTAGCTATGTTCAATGTGGGGATGAAAGCTGGTGAATTATGGATGGCGCTGAGAGAAAGAAATAAATGTAGTGCTGTAAAACCGATTCACGAAGCGCGGATGTGTTTTAACGAGATTGCTGACCGGATGATCGATGAAGGCCATCTTGATAATAGAAAACAGCTATATATGCTTCTAGAAGACGAAGTTGATAGCTATATTGGTTCCCCCTCTTCTTATACCGATATTCTTCGTGAAAGAGAAGCTGACTACAAACTCTTATTTGATTTAGATCCTCCATTTATTGTGAATACTGTCTGTCCTCCTCTTAGCGAATGGCCTAAGAAATCAGATTTAGAGTACTCCCCTGTCACTGTTGGAGAGATAATGCAGGGAAATGGGTGTTCACCGGGAACATATACTGGCAAAGCCAGGGTCATTCTCGATGCCAGTGACCCCGGCGCTCTTGAACCAGGTGAAATCCTAGTCACATTTAACACTGATCCTGCTTGGACGCCATTATTTCTAGCCGCTGGAGCGGTTGTTGTTGATTTGGGGGCTGTTGCAAGCCATGCGAGCATCGTTAGCCGAGAACTTGGTATCCCATGTGTTGCGTCAGCAACTGATGCAAGTAAGCGGATTCCAGACGGAGCCACGATAACTGTTGATGGAGCTGAAGGAACTGTAACTATCCTTGAGCTTCCATAGGCGGAGGCTTGGCAAATAAATCTGAGGCAGAGACGAAGCCTGATACGAGAATACGGGGATTAGTATTCGCTGCGCTCCTTGCGGGATTTATAGGTGGTTGGGATGCTTCATCATCTTTTTTTATATTCCCAGACATTAAGGAGACCATCGCGAATGGAGACGCTGCCAATGCTTCTTGGGTTCTGTCGACACCTAATATTGTTGGAGCTGCTCTTTTATTGCAGTCCGGACGGCTAACTGATAAGTATGGCCCTGAGCGTCTTTACAGATTTGGTGTCTTTTTTTATACATTAGGCGTAATCCTTTGCACGATCGCTCCTACCTTGTGGACTCTCGTTGGGGCAAGGGTAATATCCTCTTCAGGGCAAGCTGTAATGGGGCCCGCTGCTATAGCTGTAGTTTTGCGGAATACCCCAGTCGGTAATCGCAGCGAAGCTGTAGGTAGGTGGGGATTTTACACGGCTGTTGCTGGAGCCCTCTCCCCCATTGCTATATCGCAGTTAATTGATACCTTTTCGTGGAGGGCATTATTTGCGCTTCAGATACCTTTGGGTCTTTTTGTCGCATACCTGTTGTTTACTTTCGGAACTAAACAAGTAGAAGATGTAGATACGAATGTTACTCTCAGGCCAATTGATGCACTTCTCACGGTTGCTGGATTAACCACACTTATTTTACCTATCGTAAAGGCAGACTCTTGGGGATGGACATCTCTGAGGACTGTTACTTTTTTTGTTACATCGTTTATTTTAATTGCCGTTCTTTTGTTTCGTTCTGATTCATCTGCATCTTCTCCACTTCAGCTGAAACTTTTTACTAGCAAGGGATTTCTATTATCTTCAATAATGTCAATAACTGCAGGAGTAGCTTTCTATGCACATTGGCTAGGGATGATTCTGTTCCTAACTGAAATTTGGGGTTATGGCCTAGTCAAGGCAGGTTTACTTCTAACTATCATGCCGGGGACTATGAGTTTGCTATCTATCTATGCCGGTAAAGTTGCTGACAGGCACGGGGAACGATGGGTTATGATTCCTGGAATCTTGGTTTATACAATTTTGTATGGCCTTTTCTGGTTGTTTTGTGGGAGATCAGAAAATCTACTACTTCTGATTTTGGCTCTTCTTGGCTCTGGAGTAGGCATGGCCGGTGTTTGGCCGACACTTACTTCACTTGGTGCTCAAGGGATCCAGGAGAATATGATTGGGAGCGCAACCGCTATTATTCACACGTTCCAAAGGATTGGAGGAGCATTTGGTATTGCTGTCGTTCTAGCAGTCGTTGGCGAAGCAAGTGGGGTAGATAGTTTCAACGCTCATCGCGATGGTGTATTAGTAATTGCTATAGGTGGTTTAGCGACATTTATTTGCAGTGTCTTTCTATCCAGAAGGAATTATGTGGGAAATTCTAAAACCGCTGCAAGATTTCTTGGGTAACGGTAGCAAGATGTTTTCCATCTTTAGAGTAAATAGCTCCTGTTGCTAAACCACGATTTCCCATATGCGTTATTCCAATATGATGATGAAATTGCCAGTCGTATGGATTTGATTTCTGATGAAACCAAACAGCATGGTCTAGGCTAGCTCCGAAGAAATTTGGGATTTCATCATTGTCCCAGTTCCCGTCAAATTCGGGGTGGAGACGAGCTGCTGCGTCGAATGGTGCATCGTCGCTTGCGTAAACTAGACCTAATTCGTATGTGCTTTCGTCGTGCTTAGGGTCTCCATTCAAACGTATCCAAACACCATGACCACTGGAAAGAATGCCCTTAGGAACAACTTTCCTGTCCATTATGTTTGACCAATTTTCGGATTCTAGGTCATTTGGGAGTGGTAGGTCATTTGGGAGTGACCGTTCTTGAATTTTTGGACCATCCTCACTTACTTGGAAAGAAGCAGAGAGGTTTAAAATAGCACCCGGTGATTGGAGTGCTACTACTCTCCGAGTTGCGAAGGATTTGCCATCGCGTAACCTGTCTACTTCAAGTTCTATAAGTTCGTCACTAGATCCTCCGCGAATGAAGTAAGCGTGAATTGAATGAACATGGTATTTGGGATCTACCGTCTGCTTGGCTGCATTAAGCGCTTGCGCCACGACCTGCCCACCATATACCCTCCCCCAGTTATATTTGGGGCTTCGAGCTGAGAAACGATTTTCATTAATTCGGGTAAGGGTGATTAACTCATTAAAAGTGTCGATCTCGTCGGAGGAATTCACTTGTCGATCATACTCTGATTTACGCCTGATTCGCTAAGGTACTAAAGTTTTGAAATGGAGAAATCATTTATAATAACTGGCGTGGCCAGTGGTCTTGGTGCTTGTGTAGCTAAATCTCTCACCGAAAATGGGTTAAAGGTCATTGGAATAGATTGGAAAGGTCAACCTGACATTCAAGCGGATCTCTCGAAAGAAGATGAAGTTATCGGAGCAATGGAAGAAGCGTTCTCAATGTGCTCCAATTTAAGCGGTGTTGTTTCTAATGCCGGCCTTAGTCCCGTGCATGAGAATCCAAGTGAGATTATTGCAGTCAATTGGTTTGCTGCAAAGAGGGTTCTTGAACTGAGTTTAGAATACTTGGCCTCCAGTGAAGGTTCAGCTGCTGTTGCGATTGCTTCTATTGGAGCAGCTCTTGGAGGAGATCCTGTTCTGGAGGGATATCTTCACTCTGAAGATAGAGAAGGTATAGAAAACTTTCTAGCTAACTTGAAAAATAATGATCCTTCAAGTTCAGGCATAGTCGCATATAGCACCTGCAAAGCAGCGCTGGCTCGATTCGCTCGAATTAACGCACAGGATTGGGGATCAAAGGGCGTTAGGTTAAATGTAGTTGCCCCTGGGAAAATGGATACGGCGATGCTTGATGGATTATTGTCTGATCCTGTTCTGTCCGAGGGAGTTTCGAATTTACCAAGTGGCATCATGGAGACTGGGCATCCAGATCAGATTGCTGATGTCGTTAAATTTTTACTGTCTAGTAATTCTTCATTTGTTCACGGACAGGTTATTTATGTAGATGGCGGTACTGAGGCAATTATGAGGCCAGATTTAGTCTAACTTTTTAAAGAAGTCCACCACTTTGATCATTACTGCAGGAACAATAGGCAAATGGCATTCCAAGTAAGTTCCCTATCAGATTTAGATCCAGAGATTTTAGATAATCTTCCTATAGACATTCGAGACAAAATTATTTCAGGTGAGATCGATAAACTGCCCGACAATGTTCTGGATGCGGTTCCGGACTCTATTTCAACTCGGATTCCACCTTCTCTTATTGAGGCCGCGAATTCTAATCCGACCCTTACACTCATTCTCGTAATCGCTGGAACTATTGGTGTTATAGGATTTGGTTACGGAGTCATCAAAAGCGGGTTTAAGTCAGCTTTTTTCTTTGGAGCTATAGCTATAGCTGCATGGACATACTACGCGTTTCTTTGATTACCGTTGTGTAGTGCCCGCACCAAGGCCGCCATCAACATAAACTATCTGCCCAGTCACATAAGACGCTGCTTCTGAGACAAGAAAAGAAACAACCTTTGCAATATCACTTGGCTCCCCTACCCTGCCTATAGGAACTGCTTTCGCCCTTTTTTCTTTGGCAGCTCCTTTGTAGTTGCCACTAGTTCCAGGTGTTTCGATTAGGCCTGGCGAAACAGCATTAACTCGGATAGGTGCGATTTCAAGAGCCCATTGCTTTGTCAATGTTTCTATCGCAGATTTTGACGCTGCATACAAGCCAAGTCCGGGAGAGTTTGTGCGAGCTGCTAAAGATGAAATATTCACGACTGATCCTGCAGAGGAAGTTCGAAGATGGTGTATAGCAGAAGTAGTGCAGAACAAGGTTCCGAGGATATTAACTTTTAGAACTTCTTCTTGGTCATCGAAATCCAAATCCTCTAGATTTTGTGGTCGCCATATTCCTGCGTTATTGATCAATGAATCGACAGGGTTGATTTCTGAAAAGAAATTCTTGACTGACTCCAGGTCGGTTACATCCACTTGTGCATACTGGCACCCGAGATCGGAACTTGACTGCTCAAGAAGTTCAAGGTCTTTGTCAATTAGGGTGATGGTCCACCCAATGGAGGTTAGATGCTGGGCGCATGCCAACCCGATACCTTGAGCTCCTCCAGTTACCACTGCGTGCATATGAGCCGTTCTCCTTAAGGCTTTCCATCTTCGTATATTTTCCTGATAAGCCAGAACCGCATGAATCGTGTGATACCAAATTTAATAAACGTAGCTGCACCCACAACGGTTAAAGATACTCCGCAAATTGCTAGGATAATGTGTTCGTTATGTTCGATATTATCTACGGCGAGGTCACCACTGTTCTGAGCGCCAGCTAGAAAGTAAGCGATGAACGCAATACCGATACCAGTTGCCATCAAGATAGCACCTAGTCGTTGGTATAGTCTGTCCCGGTCAGGCGCCCCCGTCTTTATATTTAAGGAATCCACTGCGTCTTTAAATTCAGTTAGCCTATTATTTTCCATAATTATCCTTTTGGTTCTGCCTATCCTAGGTAAGCGTGCTTTAAGTCTTTTTGTATCTCAGAAGGACTTCCTTCCTTAGTCAACCTTCCGTGAGTCATAATTCCAGCTGTAGAAGCTATTTCTAAAACTGTCCTAGCGAATTGTTCGACTACCAAAATTGCGACTCCCTCTTCTGCTATTTGCTGAACGATTTCGTATAATTGTCTAACAATAAGAGGCGCTAGCCCCATTGACAATTCGTCTAGTAGCAATATGACAGGATCTGTCGATAGAGCTCTCGACATAGCAAGCATTTGCTGCTCTCCCCCAGAAAGGGTTCCTGCTAGTTGTTTTCTGCGTGATGAGAGTTGTGGAAAGCGATTGTATGTTGCCTGTTCTATTTCTTCTATCGTTGCACCAGAACTCGTCATCATTAAGAGATTCTCTCTTACGGTTAAGTTCGGGAATATTCCTTTGCCTTCTGGGATTGTACAAATTCCGGCCCTTGCTAGAGCATTGGGTTCAGAACCCGTCATCACCTTGCCAGCGACCATCAATTCTCCCTTTGTTGGGACTAGCTGTCCGGAACAGACTTTTAGGGTGGTTGATTTTCCGCCTCCGTTTGGGCCGAGCAGTGCATATATTTGCCCTGGGAATAATTCTAAAGAGACATTTTCGAGGATAGATATCTCTCCATAGCCAGCTGTTATTCCTTGAATGGATAGGAGGGGCCTCATCGTTTTTGAGCTCCTAAGTATGCCTCAATGACCAATTCGTGCTCTTGGATCTCTGTTGGAGTTCCTTTTGCGATAACAGTTCCAAAATCAAGGACATTTACTTGATCACATGTATTCATAACAAGACTCATGTCATGTTCGACTAGAAAAATAGAGATTCCGGAATTGCACAATTCTCTCAATAGCTGTCCAAATCTTTCAGTTTCTTCATCATTTTGGCCTGAAGCTGGCTCATCAAGAAGTAAAAGGTTCGGAGAGAGAACAAGAGCCCTAGCGAGCTCTACCAACCGAGCTTGCCCTGTAGGTATTTCACTGGCCATGGCATTGCGTACAGAATTAAGTCCGGTCAGGTCTAAAATTTTGTTAATTTTGGCATTCATGCTTGAACCCGACATTGCTTCTCTTGAGGTCTTCCATTGATTGCTGGTTTCAATTGACACTCGTAAATTATCGATCACTGTAAGACTGTTGAATAGTTCAAGTCTCTGGAAAGTACGCCCTATTCCGATTCTTGCCCGTTTATGAGGGGCGAGAGAAGTAATATCTCTATCAGCGAACAGTACCCTCCCAGAAGATGGAGCTAGAAGTCCACTAATGACGTTGAAAAGAGTTGTTTTCCCTGCTCCATTTGGTCCAATCAAACCTGTAATTGTTCCCGGATCTATGGTGAGTGAGAGCTCATTTACTGCGATGTGCCCTCCGAAGTTAACAGAAATATTTTCCAAATTTAGAATTTCATTCATTTCGGTTGCTCCTCGAATCAGCTTTTAGATCGGAAGTAATCGACAGCTCAGCATCTATGAGAGCTATAAATTCATCGGAAAATTCATATTCAATCCCGGCCATTTCAATGGGAAGATCTTCCTTTGACTTTCTATCTCGATTCCTAGCTTCAGCCAGTAAAGGCATCAGGAACAGAATAGGCAGTGAGGTCATGATGAAGACCCATCCGTTGTAGATATCTACAACTCTAAAGAGCCAACTCAAAGTAATGAGTGAACATCCAGATATTACGATAAATCGATGTTCTCTATTTCGGAGAATCCGAAATCCTTCAAATATTTGACTTCCAACTCCACTGGGATTTCTACCTAGGCCTATGCCAGCTAATGCGGGTCCTAAGAGTAAGAAGAAGTCTTGTAAAAAAGTGAACAACCAACTGAAGCTCGCCCAATCTTCAGCAAGTTTTCCCCAGAAGTCACCCATTACTATAAATGCACAGGCATATATTATTCCACCAAATAGTGCACCACTTACATACCCGATTCCCCCAACAACAGTGAGCATAAATAGGGCGAGGCCTTCCCAAATGGTGAATGGGTAGTCTTCCTGAATAGTTCGGAGATTCGACGCATGCAATGCCCCTCCGAAGCCAGCAATAGCTGCAGCTAGCGTAAATACCGATAGTTTCAGGCGTCTCATATTCATTCCGAGGGTCGCACATGCGGCTGGGCTATCCTTCATCGCGGTTAATTGTCGGCCATAGGAGCTTTTCCGCAATTGAATCAAGGCGACTGAAATAAAACAGAATATTATAGATACGAATATAAGCATCGCCCATTGTTTCTCCGCGAAATCAATACCCCAAAAATTAGGGCGTGGAATATTAAGCGCTCCATTGTTGAATAAATTGATAGATACGTCTTCGCTGTCGCCTATTAAAGGAATGTCAAATGTAAGCGTCTCGCGTTGTTTGTAAACCATTCTGTCAACAAAAATCGCGAATGCGAATGTTGCCAAGCCCAGATAAAGTCCTCGTAATCTTAGAGCTGGGAGGGCAACGACAGCACCGACTGAACCTGATATTAATGATGCAACTACTAGTCCTGACACAGACATGCTCTCCCTGCTAGCTATTCCTGTTCCGGTCGTTCGATCGAAGAAAACAACAAGGACGAAAACAAAGAAAGCAAAACCTACCACGGAAATAAACAGTCGACGTTTTACTAGGCCAAATGCAGGGAATACGAGAATACCGAAGGAAATAGAAAGAAGAACGATTAAAGTCGCAAACCCTGCGCCTGTTTCGACAGATGAACCTACGTCAAATTGAAATGCTGATATAGCTCCGATTCCTGCAAAAGCCAATGGGGCTAAATTCAATTCACCAGCGTAGCCGGTAAGAAGTACCATAGATAGGGCGATTATCCCCATAGTTAGTCCTCTGGTTAGTAGAGATTCCCATTTATTCGTAATAATCAAGCTCAAGCCTGAAATTACAAGAACGAATATGGAGCTCCATAGAATCGAAGCTTTGATAGTTGGAACTGTAAAACGCTCGCGGATAGTTGCTGCATGGTTACCTCGTAATCTTTCCTGAGGTAACAACAAGAGAACAAAGAATAGGATAACGACAGGTAGCGTCGTTCTTAGTTCCGAAAGCCAAGGCCACTTTTGTCCAGTGCTTGATATCCAGTTCCAATAAGAAACTGACAGTCCTATTACGAGCCCTCCGATAAAGGTGAGAGGTAGATTCCTCAATTTACCGAAGATAGCTGCTGCATATGCATTCACGACTAGCAATGTAAGAGCTAGAACTCCCAAACCACCAAGTAGTGGTGAAATCAAAACACCAGCAACTGCCGCTAATACCGACCCAATTGCCCAGCTTTGTAACGCAGCTAGACTGGGTCTTCCACCATTGAGTTCAACAAGGCTTGTGTTATCAACGACAGCTCGCATTGTGATACCGATTTTTGTTTTATAGAGCAAAAATCTTAAAGCAATAGCTAAAACAATCGCGACGATAACGATTATTGTTTGATGCCAAGTGATATAGGCGTCACCAATTGACCATTTCGCGTTTCTTCCAAAAAAAGGTTTGGGGATTCTCTGTTCAGCACCTTGCCAAACCCAATTTGCAATTCCAATGAAAGCAAGCATCACAGCGATTGGAATGACTAGTTCGTTGTCTCGCTTGTTCCTTCTAAGC
>MDSW01195465.1_pt1 | contig 11490 bp, 9 predicted proteins | sample 811171 | NCBI WGS metagenome assembly MDSW01 (sample SAMN05326641, study PRJNA326480) | marine metagenome | isolation source: seawater | place: Atlantic Ocean: North West | collected 2012
ACCTGCTGATCCTGTTGAATAATTAGATGATTTAATTATGGAATCATTACCATTATCACCACTAGCATCAAGAATAATTGTTTGACCTGATATTGTACCTGCTGTTACCTTACCTGCTGAAACATCAGCAACCTTTAGATCTGTAATTGCTGCGTTAGCAATTAAAGCATTTGTTACTGCTAGGTTTGCAATATTTGCCGAATCAACAAGATTTGCACTACCACTTTGTTCATCACTAGGCTCAGACTCATTACCAGAACTATCAACTGCTGTAACTCTAAAATAGTGAGTGTCTGCATTATCTAAATCTATATAACCAACAGCAGCAATTCCATTTTGTATATGAGCTGAAGTTGCAACTAATTGACCGATCTTAAAACCTGTTTGTGTAACTTTTTTTGTAGTTGAATTATATTGAAGATCAAAACCACTTGTTGTTGAGGCATAGATATTAAGATGACTGAGATCCTTAGCTAATGTGAAATCTACGACTGGACTAACTGCATTACCATTACTATCTTTTGCTTGACCTAAGTTGTGTATAAACTGAACTCTTAATGGATTAGAGGCCACTGTTGCAAAAGTATCTGGTTTATTTGGTGCGCCAGCGTCAGCAGGAGTTTGTACTGATGATACTGAAGCAAAGTCGCTATCAAAACCAGTAATATCTACTGCTTGAACCCCTACAGAATAATAGGTGTTAGGCGACAGATCATAAATAATAAATTCTCTTTTATCAAATTGAACTGTCGAGTAATTAAATTCTGTAACTTGTGCGTCATTTTCATCAATAATATTGTTTCCATCTGTATCTGTAACAACACGCCACCTAACACGATAAAAAGATCCATCTGTTATTGATGTGCCATCTGTGTTAAGAGGTTCAGTCCAAGTGAGTTTTACAAAACCTTTTGATACACCATTACCATCAGAGTAAGTGCCTGCTACAGTAGTTAATCCTGATGGTGTGTCAGGAATTGATTTATCTGGACTACCAACAAGATCTACAGTATGACCACTAAATCCTAAAGTTTCTCTAATTGTTGGTGCGACATCACCTATTTCTAATTGAACATCTGAGGTTTCAAATATACAGTAATCTGTAAGTTCTATATAGTTTCCATCTTTATCTCTATAAAAAACACCATAACCATTTTGTATCGGCCAAGTGATACCTAATACTCGGATCTTAGTTGGATTTAATACCTGACCTTGATAAACAGTTTCAAATAGAGAAGATCTACCATCGCTAACTCTATCTGCCTCAGTATCGACAAAACCTATATCAGGATCAAAAATAAATATTTTATCACCTACAGTAAAGTCTCCTGCTATGTCATATTCCTCTAGAGAAACATTTAATTGTTTCTTTACCTCATTAAGTTCTAAAAGATATTCTTGCGCTCTTGCATTTTTTTTAGTTCCCTCTGTTTGTGGATCAGATACATATTGCGCTCTTAAAAGATCTTCACCAAATAAATCTTTATATGGAATAGAACTTGCAGTGGAAGATCCTATGTTTGCCTCAGCACCATGCTTACTTGCAATTAGTTCAACACGACTTACAAACTCCGAAGCGTCATATTGAGCAACTAAGCTAGTAGTATTTATACCAGTTATGTTTGGATCTTGACCACTTGCACCACGAACTATGATCGCAGTTGGATCAGTATCATGACCAGCAAACAAAGACGCTGGTGGTCCTGCATCTAATAAACCTGTAGTGCTTACTTTAAATTCAACATTGAGATCAGAACAAATAAATTTAAGTGCTTTTAAAACTGACTCTGTATAATGTTTTCCTGTATAAGTTGAATTTAGACCAGTAGGTTCTGTTATAGTTCCTTTTCTGATAGGACCTTGTGATCCATCTTCCTGTCTTAAAATACCTTTTGGAGATCCTGTGCTATCTAATGTTTGTTCTAGAGTTTTATTCTTATAACTTCTTACGCCTGATGGACCACCACTTGTAGCTATAGGCATACCTCTAGTATCGCCATCACCAAGATACGATATTAGACCTGTACCCATAATTTGTACATCGTTATCCATACCAAGCTCTAAAGACTCTACAATGCCTACATATCTTGCAGCATTTAAAAGTGTGCTATCGGAAAACTCTTGGACATTTAGATCACCTTTGACAATGACAATATGCCCCCATGCGTCAATACTGTTAATTATAGAATTTGGTGTGTCCTGTTTATTTAAGGCAAGACTGAACTGCCCTTGTGCCATTAATTTTTCTGTTACGCTCATGACTTAACGATCCTTACAACTTCATAAATATTATCTAAATATTGATCTCTAATACTGTCAGCAGTATCGTAAGAAGTTGCAGAGGAACCATTAAATACATACCCAACAAATGCTTTCATTGTTGCTGTATTCGATGTTGTACTTATCCCACCACTTGTAGTATCGACATCAAAGTTTTGTGGAGAACCCATAACTAATTGGTTTCCATCAGCGTCATCGTTAGTCATTACTGCATAACTTGTATTATCAGTAAAAGGTAATGTAGATGTTGTTTTAAGATTTAACTTACCTGATGACCATTGTGTAGCCACAATAGAGAAGTGCCTTGCACCTCTACGAAGTGTCACATCAAAAGTAAGTCTCTGATCTTTTGTAGTTGCGTCATAATAACTTGTTAATCTTATAGTTGCTACTTCTGGTTCGTTTTTAAGTATTTGAATTGATCTCCAACCTTGCCACTCAACTTCACTTGATCCTCTTGATACAGCTATTTGTTTGAGTGATTTATAACCATCACCATCATAAGCTCTTAAATTAAACCTAGATTGTGTAGTTGTATTATCAAATGTCATTTGCACTAAACCATTTTGCAACTTTACCGATGTCGGAAAATTTGGTGTTTCTAAACCACATCTAAGTCTTTCTACACTAGAACTGTCATTTGTATATATTTCACAAGCATTTTTATAAAAATCACCTGGATCTACTAAAAATTTTGCGTTATTTGATCTTATAGAAGATCCGAACTTTGCATAAATAGATCCATCTTCACCGACTCTTTCAAAACTTGTCGGCTCACCAGAGTGATCATGACTATAGTGATTTGTTGGTGGTGCATAGAATTGTTCTGTTGTAGAAGTTATAGAGTGATCATTTTCTAGCAAGGCACCAGAAAACTGACTTTCCATTTCTACTTCACCGATGTTTCCTAAAAAATCCATAGAAATTGAATAATCATATCCACCAATATTTACTCTCTGAGTATTTACAGAGGCACTTGTTACTTTTACATAGCCAGAAACAGTGTCATCACCTTCCCAAGTAAAAGGAACTATGTAATAACCATTAGCTTTTGCTAATAATTCATCTCTTAAATATTTAACTTCTGCGAGTGTTTCTGTCACAAATTTACCAGTAATAGTAAATTCATGACTATCACCACTCTTACTATCACTTAAAGTTGCTGGTGAAGTAAAAGTTAATCTTCCTATTGTTACTGTATTAGCCATTTCTTATCCTGTGTTTTGGGCAAATAGTGTGATCTCCCATTTGATAAAAGTAATCACTGCAATCCTCTGATTCACAATATACCATTTTGTCGCTCTGTTTATTATCAATCATTCCTCCTCATCCCACTCGACATAATCGTTATCATGAGTAGCTCTATGTATGTGAAAATTTGCGTGTGAATATAATTCCATTATCTACCTCTTATACCTGTTCCGATTAATCCTTCACGATCTAACTTGTGTAATGCTTTTCTAATTTCTATTGCGGCTTTTCTTGCTTGTGTTGGATCAGATGGAACACCACTAACATTTACATTTAAGTTTGCTATTGATATTGTGCTTCTACCATGATTTCCAATAGGTGTAATATCAACACCCCCACCAGGTATTGCTCTTACCATTTCTGGTCCATATTCACCTACCAATCCATAACCACTTCTTAATGTTCCACCATTTGCGAACATTGGAATACGACCACCACCAGCATACATACGCATACCACCTGCACCCATTGGTATTCCTGCATTTGCAGCTGCGAGTACGATTGGATTGCCACTTACATAATTTTGAACATTTACATAATCATTTAACCAATTTTTAAGTGTGTTGCTTGCTTGTGAGCTGTCAGCTTTAATAGTTATTTGTTCTTGCTCAATCTTCATGTTGAGATCAAAATAATCTCGTCCAAAATCATCTACGACATTTGCAAAATCAGTTCCTATAGTATTTGCTAACTCAGTTGTTTTATCAGTAACAGTTTTGATTAAATCACTGTCTATACCTAATACTTCAGCAATTTTTTTAAATTGTTCTATTCCTTGTGGTCCAAGCTGTAGTATTTGAAAAGCCTGATTTGCTAAACTCATCATATTTTCTGCTTGTGATATTTGTGAATCTTCTATTTGAGCATTTATTTGATCAAGTTGTTTTTGTCTAGCATTTTGTGCCTCAGCTAGCTCTTCTTCAGCAACAGCTAATTCTTCAGCGCTAATTGTTCCTTCAGCATAAGCAATTCTTAGGAAATCTACTTTATCCTGTGCCTCTCTAATTGCTAGTGTCTGCCTAGCAGTATTTCCTTTAAGTAGCTTATCTCTTTCCTTTAGAAGATCGTTATATTTTCTTTCCTCATTTAATAAACTTCTTTGAGATCCAAATAAGCTAAATTGACTTCCAAATACAGTTTGGATCCTACTCATAGCATCTGAAACGCTACGCTCAGCAACAGATACAAGATCAATCATTGTATCTTTAAATTCTGTTTCTAATGCTGGATAGTTGTCTTTAAGACCTTTTACAAAACCTAACATCATAAATTTAGATATTCTTGCTGTTTTGTATGATGGTGATTTATTACCAGCAGCTTCATCTGCTACTTTTACACCCTCAGATATGATCCGATCAATAGTATCGTAATAGACCTTTTCCTCACCCTCTAGTCCAAGAACTGCACCTATCATCATATTGCTACCAATATCTTTTCCTAATTTTTCATACTCTTCACCATAAGTAGCTATAACTTTTGATGTATTTTCTTTTAAAGTCTCAGATGTTGTAATTCTTTGTCCTTCTAAACCTGCCTCAATAGCTTTTGCAATTTCTGGATTGTCTAATAATTCTTGTAGCTGTGGTGCGAACTCTGGTCCTAATCCAGCAGCAAATAAACCTAAATCATCTAACCCCATAACTTCTAGTTGCTCCATTTGTGATTTATATATTTCTGCTAAAGCTAATCTGTCGGCAAAGTTTCTTGCCATCTCTTCTGCTGTCATAAGTGTTACTTCTGGCAGTGCTTCAAAACTTTGAACAAAAGAATCTGTAGCTTTTTTCATATTTTCTGTGATCGTTGAATACACAGTATCTAATTCAAGTATTGCCTCTCGTTCTGCTTGTATTGCTTTTGCAGCTTCAGTGTGTTTTTTGTTATTTTCGATATATGCTTTGATTTGCTGTTCCTGAACATATCTAAAGTGTGTTCCTTCTTCAGCTAATTTACCCATACCAAGAGCTTCAATAGCATCATTTCTGATCTTCTCATCTCTTTCTTTTTCGTATGCTTCTATTGCTACTGCAATTTCTTTTGCTATTTCTAACTCTGTTTCTAATAAATTATTTTGTGTTTTTAAAGAACTTTCAGCATTTCGTAAATATTCTCTATAATTATCTGATTTGAAAGCCTCAAATAACATTTCCATTTGATCTTGTGTCAGACCATTAATACTTGTTATATAACCTTGATAGTTTTCAGCAAAGTCCATAAATTCTTCAAAGGTGCTGATAGCACCACTTCTTACACCAGCTCTAAGATTTTGACCTAGTGCATGAGTTATTACAGCGTCAGCAACATCAATTAAGTCTTTATTTTTATTTACTGTTTCTTCTAAGAAATCTAAATATTCTTTTCTTTCTTCAGGTGTGCCAGCAAGTCCATCAACGATACTTTTTTGCACTTCCCTTCTATCACCCTCTTGTAATTTATTAAGAGCTTTAGCATATTCATTTGTAACATCAGTAAGAGCTTTAATAGTATTTCGTGTTACTTCACCATCTTGTGCAAAACTTTCTAATGTTCTTTGTAACTGCTCAGCCTCACCTTTTGCGTTTATAAATTTAATAGCTAAGAGAGATAACGCAGCGACAATTGCAGTAATCCAACCTACTGGTCCTGTAAAAGCAAGCCTTATTGCAAAACCTAATTCTTTAACACGCTTTGTAAGTGGTAATAAAATATTTAAAGCTCTTAAAATTATAAGTGAAAAGCTACCAGTAAGACCTATCAAAGTAGGCAATAATAAATTAAACTCTCTAAAACCTAATATAGTTTCCTGTATTGTATCGTTTAAAGTTTTTGCTGCTGGCATCAATTGATCACCCAAAGAAACTTGCAACTCATTAAAGGCGTTTTTGGTAATTTGAACTTGTGCCTCTAATGTTGTGTATCTCTTTATAGCCTCTTCTGTTGCTGCTGTGTTTTCTTCAAATGCTGTTCTACCAGTATCTAAAACTCTAGGTAGAAGATCACCAGCCTCAGACAAACCTAAAATTGCTAAAGTAGTTCGCCTCTGAGATAGCCCTAGTTTTTCTAGAACTGTCATAGTATCTTCGCCAGCCTCGTTCATAGCACCAAGACCTTCTATGAAAGCCGCAGCTGCCATAGCAGGATCTTCACCAAACATTTCGGCAAATCCTTCTGCTGATATTTTGCCTGATCTTGCAGCTACTTTTGCAAACATATCAGCTTCATCACCAGCTTGTATTATTGCTGATTGAATACTTTGGAATACACGAGCTACAGCAGTACCACCAGCCTGAGCTGGAACACCAATTGCTTGAAGTGCTGTAGCAAAAGCTAGTGCGTCTTGTGTTGTAGCACCAACCTGAGCTGCCGCCTGAGCAATACGCAAAACTGTAGTCATTATTTCCGACTCTGTAGCTGCGAAGTTGTTTCCTAAATCTACAATTGTTGAAGCTAAGTTTGAAAATGTTTCACCATTAGTTTGTGCAATAGCATCGAGCCTAGCTAAACCAAGTGCTGCATTATCTACAGTCAAGTTAGTTGTAGTTGCAAGAGTAGAAACTGTAGAAATAAATTCTGGTAAGTTTTGAACTGCAATACCTAACTGACCACCAAGCTCACCGATCCTAGATAATTCTGCCGCAGAAACAGGAATAGCAGTGGACATACGCAAAATGTTTTGTGCTAATTCACCAAATTCTTTTTCACTAGCATCAACTGTTTTTCTAATACCTGCGAAAGCTGATTCAAATGCTGCGCTTGCCTGTATAGCTTTTACCAATTCAAATGTTACAGCAGCAATACCGACCATAGCACCTGTAATCATGGAATACTGAACTGCTTGTAATCTCTTTGTGGCTTCGGACATAGCCTTACCACTCTTAGCAAGATCAGCTTGTAATTGTTCGGCAACTGGAGTTGCACCTATGATAAGTTTTAAAAAACCGACTTTAGCTTGAACTGGAGGCATCTTCTCTACCTATTCTTTTCTGATCCTGGATCATTTCATCTATACTTGTTGCCATCCTTTGACGACCTGATCTATTTCTGCGTTTATCTAATTCTTCCTTATACCAGTTTTTTGGTGGATCATCGGATATCGCTTCCTTTGGATCTTCTCCATTAACGATTGCGTTATATTGAGGTCCAAAGAATAAAGACTGGTCTATAGGTATTGTAGCCAACAATCGCCAAAATTTACGCCATTCCAAATGCAGTGGCTCAATAATGTTATAGATTTTATTAAAGTCGGATTCGACTGCTGACCAATTTTCTATAATGTCGTCAGTCGAGTAACTTATTTTGGGGTATCACCATCATCCTCTTCAGGAACGACTGCATTTAGATCTTCTGGTTGCATACCATATTCAGTCATTAGATATTGTGATATTTCTTGTAGTGTAGGTAGATCTACCTTTGCAGCAATTTTTGTAAAGTTTTCCTCACCCATAATTGCTATAAACCACTTTGGAAGATTCGGTGCTGCGATTGAGCCATCTTCTTCTAGCCAAGTTAACTGTGTCAGTATTGTCTCGGCTGTCAGAAAAGGTGGGAAAGTAAAACTTTCTTCTCCAACCTTGACCTCAATCGGTTCTGTATTTAGCCCTTCTTTCGCAGCACTAAAATCTTTAAAACGCTTACTCATGTGTTTCTCCTCCCATCTCTAAAGCGTATTAGTTAACGACTCCTTCAGTTGAGCCATTAGTATTTTCTACTATTCTAAATAGATTTGATTTTCCATCAGTTGTACCGACAGATGTAGAACTTGAATCTGGCACTAAGATCTTGAACTCAACAGCAATAAGCACTTTTTGAGGTGCTTTTTGGTGAGCCATAGAAAATGCACCTACATTAACAGCTCTAGGTATTTGAAAGTGTCTAATGTTACCTGAAGGTCCTTCAGTAACTAACAATAGCGACTTTTCCCCATAGCCAGTTGTAGCTGGTGGAACTAATGTGTCATAACCAGATGAAAAGTTAGTTGTATCATCTTCGGTTAATGTACCACCACCAAAAGCAGTTTGTAAGTTAGCCAAACTTGCTTGTGCGAGAGTACCAGTAATTCTGATCTCTTGTGCAGTTTTAACTGATTTAATTGGATCAATTTCTTCTGCAACCATGATGTCCTCAAAAGACTTATCGTATTCTAAGGTCCATCCATCTTCGGAATAGCCTACATCTGACCAGCTTGAACTGATATCTGCCCATTCGGTTGCTGTAGTTGTATCTTCCTCTGGGAAAGCTGTTCCTACATTGGCGACATAAAGAACGCCAGTACCGATTAGAACATCAGATATAGATCCTGATGTATTATATGATGTTGTTGACATACAATACCCTTCTACTCTTACTTATACTTAATATGTTTGCAAACATATCTTTATTCTTCCTCTGAGGCATACCACTCTTCAGAAGTGTCAGGCTCTTCAACAACCTCATCTACAATATTGTCTATCGTAATTTCGGATTCAACTACTGGTTTGATTTCCACATCTTGATCTTCTGTAATAAATCTAGGTATGCTTAGATCTTTCCACAGACGACCTTTGGATTCTTTTAATCGTTTCCAGTTAGTTTGACTAACTTCTTCCCATTTATCTTTGGTAAATGTAATACCTGTCTCAGCATCACCGATAGCATCGCTAGGATAGATCGGATTAACCTTAACTTTAATTTTCTTATTAGCCATAATTTACCTCTGAGATAATATTAGAGGATTATTGTGCAGATTAGTGTTATTCGGAGTATCGATATGTCATTGTGCAACCAACATTGAAATTAGCTACTAAAACTTCGGACTCTTCTATTCTTACTGGTGCATTAGTTACTTCAAATCCATATATTTTTGCTTTTGTACCACCAGAAGTTTCTACATAAGAACTACCTACTTTAAATAGGGCTTGATAAATGACTTGCGCTAAATTTGACGCTGTAGCGTAATCTGGTTCTGCTTTAGTTCCATCTCCACCCCAACGACCAGCAAAACAATCAATTGTTATATCAGCATCGTTTAAAGCTACCTGAGATCCAGGATTTGTTGGCGTATTTCCTAAAGCTGTAATAACTACAAAAGGTAATGTAGGTTCTACTGGCAATCTTGTTGCAACTCTAGTTCCAACAATATCTGTAACAGTTGTTTGATCTAATAACCACTGACGAAAAATTATTTCTGGATCAGGTGGCATATTTGCGACTGTAATACCTTGTGTCATTGTTTATACTCCTGGTTCATATCCCATCTGTCTTAATATAGCATAGTCTTCTTTAGTAACATTTTGAGCAGATAACTCAAAAGATCCTCTATAACCACCCATAGGGATTTTAGGTTGTAAGTATTTAACTGATAAGGCTGATTGAGGTCTGAACTGATAATTCCAACCTTCAAAATGTTTTGTAGCAACTTCTAATCGTTTTGGCAAACTTTTCTTAATACCTTGCAAAACTGCATTACCCCACCAGTATGGTTTTGAAGCATTAATCCACTGACTAGGATTATTTATTCCAAATTTACGAAGATCATAAAAAGCACCAGCATAAGCAGTTTTCCACCAGTATGGTGCAAGATCTGCGTTATCACCATCGTTGCCCTCACTGGATCCTACAGTTATACGACCAGTAACAAGTCCTTCTGGATCATCTGTTCTAAATTCTCTTAAATTTATAGACTTAACTAACCTACCAGATTCAATTGGTGCATTACCAGTTCCAGCATTTAAACCAACCATATATGCCTGTATATCAAAAAGTAAATTTACTGGATTATATTCAGATAAACTAACACCACTAGATTTATAACTTAATTTTGCCGCAGAGTATTGTGCTGCCATTCTTGGTGTTTGCTGTATAGCTTTCTTAGTAGCGTTAGTAATTTCATAACCATTTATATAAGCCTGTATTTTTGTCTTTTTATTAAAGTATTGCTGAACCTCTCTACCTACTCTTCTACCATAAAAATTATTAGCCATACGAGAAAGAAAACCTAGATCCTGAGGAATGATTGTTTGACCAACTTTACCAGCTAATCTACCTGTTATTCTACGACCAGCACGCAAGGTAAATCCTTGACCACCAGCAGTTAAAGATTTTAAGTCAGATGTTAAACGAGCTGTTCCAAGAGCTAATGATCTAATTCCTCTTAATTCTTTTTGATAAACATTTAAAGATATTAAGTTTCCTGCACCGAAAGTAGCAGATGAAGTATTATATAAAAAGTTTCTAAACCTGTTAATCCTACTTGGATTGATCTGCTTAACACCCATTACTTACTCTTTCTTAGTGCGCAAACCTTTATAACTGGATCGTTGTGTCTATTCTTTCTAACTTGTATTCCTAAGACATCATAATATTCAGAGTCGATTACAGCTCTATGAGAAGTCTTAACATTTACACTTGCAGGAACAAATATTGCAATATCTAATGTTTCAAACTCTCTTCTACCATCCTCTTCCATAGAGGCGTTTGATTCAATTCTACATTTTGTAGTAATATCATCTGTCCAGTCAGAGTTATATAATCCTCTTTCATCTACAGAGTTTGTGGCAACTGATTGGAATACAACAGTTTCTTTTAAATGTGTTTGATAATCATATGACATACCATTACTTTAGTAGCCAGATTTAATTTTCTAGTTTTTTCCTTAACTCATCAAGTTTAGATCTTCTTGTATTGACTTGATCTAACTGTGCATCTAGTAGGTGTTCGCCTGAATTTGCGCACACTGGAAAAGTTTTACAATGCTTTGCATAACCATCTACATACTTAGAACTTCTTTTATAATTCTCAATTGTCGTATTTTCGCCACAACCTTGACACGCTTTTTCAGTAGGATTCATTTTTTGATTATATGCGTATTGCTGTGCCTCTAAAACAGCAAGATAGATTGATGGATCCTCCTCATACCAGCTAACAAACTTTTCATAACCTATTGGTAGATCAGCATAAGTTATACGCCTAGTTAATGTATATTCACCTGATCTTATTCTTTCAACA
>MDSW01030072.1_pt1 | contig 11489 bp, 11 predicted proteins | sample 811171 | NCBI WGS metagenome assembly MDSW01 (sample SAMN05326641, study PRJNA326480) | marine metagenome | isolation source: seawater | place: Atlantic Ocean: North West | collected 2012
TGATGCTTGAATGATTTTTCCCGGGCGAAAGTAGATACCTGCTTTGCTGAGGGCGTCTCCTTCAGCAAGAAGTTGATCATCAGGAACAAAACAATCGACAAATTCTAATTCTCCATTATTCATAAATCTACAACCAATTGTTTCATTGCATCGAGTGATTTGAAATCCTTTTGTATTTCTGGGGACAATAAAAGATGAAGTGCCTTGCATCATCCCTTTCCCTGGTGAAGTATTTGCATAAACTACATACAATCCGGCATCATAACCATTGCTTATATAATGTTTTCTTCCATTTATTATCCAGCCACCTTTGGTTCTAACTGCTTTAGTGTCCATCGATGCTTCTGGTGCATTATATCCCAACCAACGGTCAGAGGCACCTTTTGGCTCAGTTAATGCATGAGCAAATAAAAAATTAGGGTTTGACATTAGCTTATCGAACCAGTGTTTCTGATGATCCGAATTTGCAAGCTTTCTTAACAATACAGATACTTTCCAGTTCTGAACCAACTTATCAGCAAGTCCAGAATCTCCCCTAGCAATCTCTTCAGAAATTATAGCAAAAGTTCTTACTTCATTATCAGCTTCTAAAGGTGTTCCACCATAGTTTTCTGGAACGCCTAATGTTCTGATACCAATTTTGTCGGCTTCTTCAAGAATTTCTTTTGGAAGCCTATTTTCAGGTTCCATTTTCCATTCATCTTGCCAATTATTTTTAATAAATGGTTCAATGGTTTTATCAACAAAACGACGGCAAACATCCCTCATCATTATCTGACTATTTGTTAAATCATCATCGAAAACGCTCATTTTAGGCACCATTGTTGAACTTATTAAGATAATATTGTGCAAACGTTTGCATGTCAATTATACAAATTATCACACAAATATTATCATATAACAAAATAAAAGGATTAAAAAATATTAATCTTTAAATTAATTTTTTGGTTGAAGATCGAATTATTAATTTGACTGGATGTAAAACCTTTTTTTCTATTTCAAAATTACTTGAACCTAATAAGGATAAAAGTTTTTTCGCTGCCAGGTATCCCATATCGTATGGATTAATATCTATAGTTGTTAGGGGAGGGTCTATTCTTCCAGTAAGAGGCATATTATTAAAACCTACTAGAGAAAAATCATCTGGACATTTTAGTCCATATTTTTTGATCGCTCCAAGGGCACCAATAGCTAAACGATCATTTCCAAAAATTATTCCTGTGATATTATTTTCATTATTTTCTAGGATATTCATCATGCATTTTTCTCCTTCAATCTCATTATAAGACGAGGCATAAATAATGGGGAATTTACCTATAGATTTACTTAGCTCTGATGAAACTTTTTTAAAGGCCTTACTTCTGGAGATACCAGTTGAAATATTTTTAGGTCCTGAAATCATACAAATATTCCTGTGCCCAAGATCCCATAGGTGCTGAAAAGCCTTTCTGATTCCATCATTATCATCGGGCAAAATGCTTTCTAAATTATCATTCACAGATGAACGATTTAACATAACAATAGGCGTGCCATTATTGACGATTTCTTCAAAATCAATTTGTGGTTGATCACCTGTTGCTAAAATAAATCCATCAACACCAAAATTTTGAAGTAAATCAACTTTTTGTGATGTTGATGAAGCAACTTTCTCACTCATGTTGACTGTTACTGGAACAAAACCTTCTTGTTCTAAACCTTTTTCAATGCCAAGTATCATTGAAGAAAAAATTGTATTTGTAATATCAGGAACAATTACTCCAATTCCATTCGATTTTTTAGTTCTTAATGCTTGGGCTAGCCTATTAGGTTTATAATTCAGCTCGTAAGCGATTTTTTCTATATTTTTGACAATAGAATTTCCAATCATATGGCGAGTATTTTTATTTAGCGCCCGTGAAGCTGTAGACACATGTACCCCAGCTCTGTGAGCAACTTCATTAAGTGTAGGTCTATTAATTTTATTGATCATGAAGAATCTTTAACAAAAATTATAGAAATTAAAATTATTTATTGACGAAAAATATATAATTATGCAATCGTTTGCAAAAGGTTAAAATTTAAATATAATAGTTTTAATTAATTATAATGAAGGAATATATGTCAACAAGTATAGGAAATCAAAATCTTTCTGAGCCAATTATCAGAAAAAAAATGCTAACTGCTAAAAATGAAGCATCATGTAAAACAGTTATAAATTTTGGCGATTTTGGCCAAGGCGTTTTAGATGAACCAAAAGAGCATGGCGGCTCTGGAAAGGGTCCATCTCCCTTACATGGTCTTTTGGGAACTTTATGTGGTTGTGAATCTGTAACATTTCATCGCGCTGCTAAAGAAATGAATTTTGAATATTCTTCCTTAAATTTTAGTGCAGAATTTACTATAGACATCAGAGGAAGAATGGGTTTAAGAAGTGTAGTTCCTCATTTTAAAACTGTTCGCTTAGAAGTTCTTGTTGATACTAAAGAGACTGAAGCAAAACTCTCAGAAGTTGTTAATGAAACAGAGGCTAGATGCCCAGTCTATAATTTAATTAAGGATGCTGGCGTCAATATTCAAACTCAGTGGCTAATTAAAGGATAAGATATGTTAAATAAAAAAATTGGATGGATTGGTCTAGGCAGAATGGGCACGCCTATGGTTCAAAAGCTTTTAAAAAAAGGTATGGATGTTTCTATTTGGAATAGAACAAAATCTAAAGCCGAATTATTAATTTCTGATGGTGCAAAAGTTTTTGAAAATCCATCAGAACTATCAAATACTGATATTTTATTTTCCATGGTCTCTACAGGTAAGGATTTAAAGGAAGTTTTGTTTGGAGAAAATGGAGCTTTGTCAGGGTCAAAAATACCTAAAATAATTGTTGATTGTTCATCAATAGGAGCAGATGACTCATCTGAAATAAGTCACAAGGTTTCTTCTCTTGGAGGAAAGTTCCTAGCTTGTCCTGTCAGTGGAAATGGTAAATGTGTTAAAGCTGGAAAACTGTCAGCAGTTGTTTCTGGAGATGAAGGTGCATTCCATGAGGTAAAAGACATTATAAATATATTTGCAAAAAGAGGGTCTTCATATGTTGGTGAGGGGGAGTTAGCACGTTTTTGTAAAATAGCTCATAATTTATTATTAGGCGTGTATACTCAAAATTTGGCAGAAATAACCATTTTAGCTCAGAAAGCTGGAGTTCCGAGGCACGCATTTCTCGAGTTTATAAACAATTCAGTTATGGGTTCTATTTTTAGCCAATATAAAACTCCAGCATTTGTTAATTTGGATTGGACTACAACCTTTACCCCAGTTTTACTTAGGAAAGATTTAGACTTAGGTTTGTCAGCAGCAAGAGACCTTGGTGTCTCAATGCCTATAACAGCTGCTACTCGTGAAGCGCTACAGGCACATTTTGGATCATCTAAAGTAATGGATAGAAAAGACTTTGAAGAAATTGATTTTAGTGCTTTGCTTGAAACAGTCGCCAACCAGGCGGGATTAAAGTTAGTTTCAGAGGGCAAAGATGTAAAAACAGGATTAGAAACTAAAGAAGACTAAGATAACTTTTTTAACATCCAATCAGCAGTTTTCATTCTATATTTATAAGCCCTGTTATTAGCAACATGACCGCCGTCAGAAATTTTTTGATGAATTATCTCTCTAGAATTTATAGCCTTCTTTTCAATTTTATCTGATTGTTCCGGAGGAATGACCTTGTCAAGAGATCCTGATACAATATACAAAGGACATTTTAAGTTAATAATGCAATTTTCAAGTGTCATTAATTTTGCATTATTTTTTGCCTCATCAGCTGTTTTGGAACCTGATCTATAAATAAATGTTTCTGATGTTAATTTTGGTAAGTGATCAAAGCATTCACCAAAATTAAATGGCCCAGATAAAGACACACAAGCTTTTAGTCTTTCTATAAAAGAAGCAGCTCTGGGAGCATAATATCCTCCTAATGAAACACCCCATAAGCCAATTTTTTCTAGATTTATATCTTTTCTTTTGTCAACAAAATCTATAACAGCTTGAACCGGTTTCTCGTATTCTGGTTCAATTGGGAATATATACTCTCCTTCACCTTGACCAGGGCCATCAAAAGCTAAAGTGGCCATTCCTCTTTCCAGGAAAACTATCTCATTATGATACATTTCTTCTTTAGAACTATCTAATCCCATTACCATAATAACCAATGGGGGCATATGAGTATTTTTTGGTTTTCTTAAATTACCGTATAGAAGTTTGCCTTTGAAAGGGATTTCAACTCTCTCGCCTGGTATTTTCATTAGTGGTAAAGCTTTTTTATAGAGGTTAACACAATGATTATGAGCAATTTTCATTTCTGAAGGTTTATGAACAAACAAATATTTACCAAAATGGTAACAAACCGAAGCCGTTATAAAATGATGACTAGCAGTTAATTTTGAACCATCTTTAATGGCATCTTCTCCAAGTTTTGAGTGAATTTCTCCTTTTTTTGACCACGAAACACACCAATCATCCCAAGTCTCAATAGAATTTATTACGTCATTAAAATCAGATAAGGGTATTCCATTAGAAACCATTCTCCCTTGCCAATGAGTTTTTGCTGATAATATTTTGGGGTCTTTATTCATTATCATTGCCAATCTAAAAATAGGGTTAATTTATTGATATATTTAAGAGTTCCAACGATCCCTTATGGAAACAAAAGAAGATTTCAAGCAATTAACATTTCTGAAAAAATACTTTAGTAAAAATTAATTTTTTATACATCTTTTACTCCTTAAATTGAAATACGCAATTTTAATGATTTTTTATGGTTCAAAACCTGTTTTACCCAAATTAGTATGAATATTAAGTGTTCTATTAAATCTTTGTTGGCCCATGGTAAAACCAATGAAGTAACCAATTTCTATGATTTCCTCTTCAGAAAAAAACTTATAAAGCCTTTCCCAAAACTGATCATCAGTGGGTAAGTCCCATGTAATCGCTTCAGCTAGTGCTAAAGCCGCTTTAGTTTTATCATCAAAATTTTCTGATTTTTCAAAATTTAATAATTCAGAAAATTTTTCTTCTTTAAGTCCTAAATCAAGAGCCTTATTGCTTCTTTGATTTCCACAATAATGACATTGAACTGATTGCGAAATATAAATTCTGCAGAGTTCCTTTATTTTATGATCAGCAATGCCATTAATAAAAACGTTCTCCCATGTGTTTTGAAAGGACCAAAAAACTGATGGAACTCTTGCTCTTATTGCTTGGCTTTCAGCTCTGGGAGTACCTTCTATAGCTGATCTTTTTATGATAGAAAGAATTTTTTTGTCTTGAACTTGATTGGGTTTGATAAAATTAATTCTTAGATTACTCATGGTTTCAAAACACTCAAATTGTTATGCAAAGGTTTGCATAATTTTGTCTAATTACTAAATTTCTGTCAATAATATAATTATGAATTATAAACTAATAATATTTAAATCGTTCATTGCAACTAAGATTATTCTCAGGGCTAAAATTGACAAAACAAGGTTTAAAAGCTTTCTAAAAAAACTTTCGTTAATTTGGTACATAATTTTTTTCCCAATTATTGTTCCTAGAAACCCGCTAAGAACCATCACTATCATAAGGTTAATATATGGTGAAAAAGAAAAGCCCAAAACTATAAAAACACCAATTTTTAAAATATGCTTAGTCATCATAACGAATGCCACTGTTGCTATATGATTAAGTTTAGGAAGTTTAAAAGTATTAACTATAGCGGCTATAAAAGCGCCCGTAGCTCCAACAATAACAGATAATGAACACGATATAATACTGCCAAAAAATATTTGTTTGTTATTAAACTTAGGAAGGTATCCATATATTGACCAAAGAATAAAAATTCCCATCAATAATTTTATTAATTCGTGTGGAATTTGAAGTACAATCATCCCTCCTAATATTGCGCCAAATGCACACCCTAAAATGAAGGTTGAGATTATAGGCCAGTGAATTTCTTTTCTAAGCAAAAAGACTCTTCCTCCATTGGAAGCAAGTTGAACTACAGCATGAACAGGAATAATTGCTAATGGAGGTAAGAAAGAGGCAAAAAAAACTAAAAGGATTATTCCTCCACCTATACCAAATATAGCAGAAATTAGTGAGGTGGAGAAGCTTGCAAAAATGGCTAATATAAGGAAAAGGTTATCATTGATTATAGTTAATTCATTCATTCTAAGAATTTTAATTACTTACAGAGTTTTTCTTTCAACCATTGAAAACTTTCAGGAGCCCAATGGTTAAAGTATTTAAATGCACAATGTCCAGCATCAGAATAAACTCTTGCTTCCTTGCCAGTTGCTGGACCATGTTCAAGCATAAAATAGATATTTCCTACGGGGCTTATATAATCATGCTTACCATTAATAAGTAAAACTGGTTGGTTAATATTTTCCAAAATACCTAGCTCAGAAAGAGACCACTGCTTGAAAATTTTTTCTTCATCTTCTGCAGTCCATTTAGGGAAAGATAATGGTCCTCCTTTTTTACCATAAATATATTCTGCACGTTTATTCCTGGCCATTAGGTAATTTTCTAATTCTGATTTGGTCATTTTATAACCGAAAGGGTGTCCTGCATTTGCAACTACAGCTCTAACTCTATTGTTATAACATCCTGCAAGCTGCATAACTGAATATCCTCCCCGACTTATTCCAAAAGCTCCAATTCTCTCCTCATCAACATTTGGAAGGCTTGCAAGATAGTCAATTGCTGCAATCCATGCTGAAACTGACTCTGGTTCCCAAGGAAATGGATTTTCAGCAGTTCCAGGAGCATCCATTACAAGTCCAACCATATCATTATCAATGGCTAGGTCGCATGCCCAAGCCCTGTCTTCTTTGAAAACATCTGCTCCACACATTACTAAAACAGCGGGATGTTTGCCTTTTTTTAAAGGTTGTCTTAAGTGACATCTAATTGACTTTCCCTTATGATTTATTTGGACAATTTTAAGGGGCGGATTAAGCCATTGACTAGCTTTATCAAACGCTCTTAAACAATCCTTATGAATTTCTTTCTTTGATTCTGTAATAAGATCAGGGAAACGTCCAATTGAGTAAAATGTCTTTGCTTGAAGATATTTTTGTCTCGCCATTTTTTGATTGCCTTTTCTAGCAAACTCATCACCTTCATCCTCAAATCTTTTACCATGTTTTTTCCAAACTGGAATCCATACGTCTTCAGTTGTAGAAGTTATGGATGAAACCACTTCTTTTAAAAAATCAATATCATCTACCATTGAAAGCCATCTTCGATAAAATCCTCCATGTTCAACTTTGAAAGGATCCTCAATAGGAGAAAATGGTAATTGTATTGTATTTGTATTCATAATAGTCCAACATTAAAGAAGCGGTTAAAGTATATTGACTAAATATATAGCTTTATGCAAACCTTTGCACTAAGATAATTAATTTTTATAATTTTGAGGTTTAGATGAGTGATCAAAAAGTTAAATTGGCTATAGTTGGTTTGGGAAGATGGGCAAAAGTTTTAACTAAAGCTGCTCAGAAATCAAATATTTTTGATATTGATGTTGGGTATAGTAGATCAGAGAATAAACGAACAGATTTTTCTAGTGAATTTGGTATTCCCACAGTCAACAGCATTGAAGAAATTTTATCCAACGATAAAATTAAAGGTGTTATTATCACCGTCCCTAATGAGCAACATTATTCTGTATCAAAACAAGTCGCAGAGTCAGGCAAGCATGTTTATACAGAAAAACCCATATCTAATTTGCTGTCTGATGGAATTAAGATGGCTGAACTTCAGTCAAAAAATAATATTATAATGATTGTTGGGCATAGCGCGCGTCTATTATCAGGTATTAAAATTATTAAAGAAGCAATTAATAATGGTAAATTAGGTAAGTTATCTTTTTTAGAATCTAATTTTTCTAATGAAAGAGCGTTAACACTTACTCCAGATACCTGGAGATGGTACAAAGACAGAGCTCCTGGTGGACCTTTATCTCAACTAGCTATTCATCAATTTGATGTGCTTCATTATTTAGGTGGTGAGGTTGGCGCTGTTTCATCAATTGCCTCTAAACTGTCGCCTGTAGGGGCCGAAGTAGATGATCAATCAATGACTACAATCAAATTCAAAAATGGCGCTCTGGGTTATGTCGGAAGTTGTTGGACTTCACCAGGAGTATTTTATGTTAGAGCTTTTGGCCAAAAAGGTTTAATTCACTACGAATTAGACTTTTCATCATGGGACAATCCTAACGATTTACATAAAACCTCTAGTCTCTATATTCAACGTGGAATTGATGGTTACGGATTAAGAGAAGAATTAAAAATACCAGAAAGTAATATGTTTTTAGAGGAGTTAGAAATTTTTGCAAATTCTTGTTTAACTGGCAGTGTAAAGCAACTGTCTGCAGAAAATGCTAACATAGCTGTAGCAATGGTTTACTCAGCGTTAAAATCTGTTGATAATAATGGACAATTAATTTCAATAAAAGATACCATAGATAATGCAAAAAAGTAAAAGACAAACCCTATCAAATAATTATTTTAAGAATTTAACTCAACCTGAAATAGCAAATCATTTTAAAGTTAATCCTTTAATAATTCTCCCAACTGGAAGTACAGAACAGCATGGTGGACATCTCCCTTCGGGGACAGATATTTTTGCAGCAACAATAATTGCTGAAAAAGTGGCAAAAATAATGAACGGAATAATTTTACCAGGTGGTGACTTAGGGGTAACGCCAATGCATATGCCCTATGAAGCAACTTTGTCATTATCTCCAGAAACATATATTAATTTTGTTTTTGAAATTTGTAATTCAGCTGCAATTCATGGGGCAAAGAAACTTTTAATCATAAATTGGCATGAAGGAAACATACCTTCACTTTCTATTGCTTCAGAAAAATTACATAGAGAAGCAGGATTGACAGTACTAATTGTCCAGGCATGTTATGTGGCTGATGAAATCTATGGTTCAAAACATGGAGGTTTAACTCATGGTGGTGAAATAGAAACTTTGGCGGTGCTTGCATATGATCCCGGTCTTGTCCATTTAGAAAAAGTTTCAGGCTCTTCAGAAAAAAAACTGGGTATGGAAATGGATAAGTTAAGAAGAAGCAAAGGCTACCAACCTATTTTAACCGATATTAGATCAATAGCACCTTCTGGATGGTATGGTGATCCAAAGAAAGCTTCAGTCAAAACGGGTAAAGAAATGATAGAGACTTTATCAACTAAGATTGCTAGTGAATCTTCTGAGATTTTAGCTATTTTAGAAAAAACTCAAGGAAGTCCAAAAAAATTGTCCACTCTCAGTTAAATTATTATGGCTTATGTTGTAAAATCAAATGAAGCAAAAAATTTAAATTTGCCTGGAAGAATTTCAAAAGAACTTATTTCAAGTAGGAATGGTTCAAAAAATATATCTTTGAGGTTAGTTACTATCGAAGTTCAAAAAGAAAAACAAGTTTCAAGAAAGCCTCATTACCATCCAAATGCTGAAGAATGTATTTACGTTTTAGATGGTGAGGGAATAACTATAACAGATAATAAAAAGCACCACCTAATTAAAGGGGATGCTATTTTTATTCCAAAAGGTGAAAAGCATTATACAGTAAATGTTGGACAGAAAAAATTATCGCTTATGTGTTTTTTTCCCACGGAAAGTGTTGAAATAATTTCGGAAAAGTAGAGTTTTAGTGAAATTTAAAATCGTTTGTTTGCGACCTGAAAAAGATTTTATAGATAATGGTGTTAATCCACCATCTAATTTTGATGTGGTCTATTTTGAAAAATTAAATCAATCAGTAGTTCAGTCAATTGAAAAAGCTGACGTATTAATTATTCCTGCAGTAGGCGAATATATTGACACTAAGTTTTTTGAAAAATCTTCAGTTAAACTCATTCAAGTCACAGGAGCCGGTTTTGATAGAGTTAATGAAAAGAAGCTCAGAAAATTAAATATTAATGTTTGTAATGTGACAGGGGTCAATAGTAATTCTGTTGCAGAATTCTGCATTGGAAATACAATTTCACTTTTGAGATCAATAAAAAAATCAGATAGGTTGATTAATTTAGGAAAATATTCTGAAGTCAGAAAACAAATTATTGAAGAAAAACTATTTGAATTGCATGGTTTAAATGCTTGTTTTATCGGCCTTGGTCCTATTGGGTCTTGCACAGCAGATTACTTTCATAAGTTTGGATGTAAAATATTTTGTAATGATATCAAACCTCTTGATAAAGAGTTTTTAAATAGTTTAGGAGCTAAGCAGATAACCTTAGAGGATCTTTTGAAAAAAGCAGATATTGTTTCAATTCACTTGCCTTTAAACGAGAGTACAAAAAACTTAATTGATCGCAAAAAACTAAATCTATTAAAACCCAATGCAATTATAATTAATGCCTCAAGAGGTGGAATAATTAATGAAAGAGATCTAGCTCAAGCTCTAATAAAAAGAACGCTTCGTGGTGTTGTTATGGATGTTTTTGAAGATGAACCAATTAAAGAAAACAATCCTCTTATTAATCTTCCTGAAGATATACAAGACAATATAATATTAACACCCCATATTGCTGGAGTTACAAAACAGTCATGGAATTATCTTTTTAAGGAAAGTTGGCAAAATGTTGAGAATTTTTTGAATGGTAAACAAATAAAGTTTCTAGTTAATTAACTTTTTATATTATTTTGCATTCCAAAATTTTGAAATTTTTGAAAATGCTTCTAGGCCATTAATTTTTCTTTTTTCTTCTGTTATATCTCCCCATTTAGTAACAGACTCAATATAAGCCGGTCTTGATGAAATTAATTTATACCATTGATTTAGATGTTTGAGATTTTCCCAAAGTGGAGACATCATAAAAGATTCCATTCTTCTTAAGTAAACAACTAATGCAATGTCAGCCAATGAGTATGTATCTCCTACAAGCCAAGGTGTGTTTTTCAAGGTGTAATCCATTTCTTCAAAAAGATTTTTGAATGCTTTGACTGCTTCTGGCAAAAGAGGAGAATCAAGACCAAACTCAATATTTATTTGATCATTCTTTTTCCTTACATTGTCTTTCATTTTTGAATAGTATTCTGAAATCTTTGATTTTTTTTCCTCATTGTAGATATGTCTATTTACTATACAGACGCCAATAGTTCTGCTGGCAACATGAATGCCATCACTTATTTTGTTCAACCATAGACGCATTTTGGCAATGGACTCTGGATCTTTGGGTCTAAATGAAGGTTTAGGAAATTTATCTTCAAGGTATTCTAAAATAATTAATGATTCAGGAATGGCACTATCTTCATTTATAACTACAGGAACAAGGCCTTTTGGGTTAAGTTTGTGATAGTCTTTAGGAAGTTGATCTACGTCTCCTCTAGCAGTGTCAACTATAATACTTTTCCATTTAATATTTTTTTCTTCCAAAATAAGTCTGACTCTTTGAGCTGCAGTTGATCGATCATAGTGATAGAGTGTTAACATAATAGTTTCTTTATAAATTAATAA
>MDSW01161455.1_pt1 | contig 11487 bp, 9 predicted proteins | sample 811171 | NCBI WGS metagenome assembly MDSW01 (sample SAMN05326641, study PRJNA326480) | marine metagenome | isolation source: seawater | place: Atlantic Ocean: North West | collected 2012
ATACTGTTCCGTGCGATCTTCCTGCATGTCATAGAGTTCCCAGCGGCGTTCCTGGTTTCCGCGATAGGCTGAGACGATTTTCCAGCGACCGTCACGCAGTGCCTGGTTTCCGTGGTGCTCAAAGCCAAGTGGAGCGGTTCGATTGATTGACTGGCCCTTCAGGAGCGGCAGCATGCTCACGCCCTCCATTGGTTGAATCTGTTCTCCTGCGTGCTCCTTTGGATACGTGGTGCTGGCAGCATCCACGAAGGTGGGCATCAGGTCGATCAAATGTGTCGGATCATGCGCAAGTCCTCCTCGCATGTTCCGGGAGATTCCTTTTGGCCAGTGGACAATCAACGGGGTGCTGATACCGCCTTCATAGCTGTCGTGCTTATAGCCTCGAAACGGTGTGTTGGAGGCATTGGCCCAGCCGACTCCGTAGGCCACAAATGTGTCCTCGCCTCCCGGCATGGTAGGCGGGCCAGTTCGGACCCAGCGACCGTCGCGCGTCTGCATGGGAGGCCAGATTTTGGTCTGCAGCCCGTCACGTCCCAGCGGCTTGAAGTCGAACTTGTCCCTCTTGTCCGAGTTGTCTCGCCGACCGTAACCTTCTGCACAGCCACCGTTGTCCTGCAGATAGATAACGATTGTGTTGTCGAGCGCGTTGGCTTTTTCCAGTTCATCGACGATGCGACCGATTCCCTGATCCATCACAGTGACCATCGCCGCGTAAACTTCCATGCAGCGGATGTCCCATTTCTGGTGCTCAAACTGTTCCCAGTCCACGGTTCCATTGGACATTGCCCACTTCCCATCAATGACGCCTTTCCTGATAGCATTTTCGTATCGCGTCTTTCGAGTCGGGCCATATCCACCGTCGTACACTCCGTCGTATCGTTTCACCTCTTTCTCCGGAGCATGCATCGGCCAGTGTGCGCTCGTATACGCTACATACATAAAGAAGGGCTCGTCCCTGTATTCCTCAAAGTGCTCTTTTACGTAGCGGGCGGCGTTATCGCTGATCGCGTCGGTGTAATAGAACGCGTCGGGCTGATACTCAGGATCGTTTTCCGGAGTGATGAAGGTATTGCCACGGCACAGCGTTGCCGGGTCATAAAAGCTGCCGGCTCCAATGATGGTGCCGTAGAACCTGTCAAACCCCCGCTGCAGAGGCCAGTTGGAACTGTCACCAGTCGGGGCAACGTGACGAGTGACATGCCATTTCCCGGACATATAGTTGCGATAGCCGGCCGGTCTCAGTGCTTCCGCGAGCGTAACACAGCGTTTATTGAGGTCACCGCGATAAGCATCCCAGCCACGGTCGCCGGTCATCAGACCAATCCCTGCCTGATGTGAATAGAGTCCGGTCAGAAGTGCGGCTCGCGTGGGACAGCAACGAGACGTGTTGTAAAACTGTGTCAGCCGAATTCCGTTCTCAGCCAGCCCGTCAAGGACTGGCGTGTGAATCTCACTGCCGTAACAGCCAATGTCTGTGTAGCCCATGTCATCAGCCATGATGAGCACAATGTTCGGGCGTTCTCCGGCCTGGGTCATTGTCAGGAATGTCAGGGCGACTACAGCTGAATTCAGGATTCTGCACATCGTTGCGTATTTCTTTCAATCGGGTGGAGTCTTCAGTCTACACAAATGAAACGCATGCTTCACCGAGTTGCGGCAGATGGACGGTGACGAGGTCACCTTTCTCGACCCATTTTGTCTGTACCACACTTCCCAGCATGACGATCCAGTCCGCAGGAAGTTCTTCGCCTCGGTGCCCCAAATCGTTGGCCAGCCACGCAAGCGCTTCCAGTGGATGCCCATTGATGATGTCTCGCCCAAAGCCCCGGCCGACGGGCTGACCATTGATCTGCATTTCACCGGCCACGTTTGCAAGATCAATCGACTGCCAGTCCGTGATAGCGGGGCCCAGTGCGATCCCTGCACCAAAGAAGTTGTCCGCCACCCATGTCCGCCAGTCCGGGATCCGGTTCTCAAAGTCCTCGTATCGATCATCCACGATCTCAATGGCAGCGTGAACCGATCGTACGGCCGAGGCAACGGAAGCAACGGTGTGATCTGTGGCGACGGAAATTCTCTCTCCGAGCGTCACAGCAATCTCACATTCCACTCCAACGTGGAGGTACGAGTCATAGGGGACAGAGGATCCGGATGAATGTCGCGTGGCCTCAAAGATGGCTCCCGAACAGGGGTGCTGCATACCGAGGTACTCCTGCATCACCTGAGTCGTACAACCGATCTTCGTCCCCACAACGGGGCCGAGTGGACCCTTTGCCAGTTGCGCATTCAACTCCCGCTGCAGCCGAACTGCGGTCACGGCTGATTCAGGGCGGCATTCGCAAGGCAGGTTCCCGATTGGGGTGGGAGGCAGATCGCGGCCAGTTCGAAGGATGTTAACTGCACGTCGAAGCGGTGGGGCATTCATTCTGGTTCCGGCACGTCAATCAATAATCGAATTGATGTTATTTTGCCTGAGTGCGAGCGCAGCGGAAGTGAGGGCCGATTGTGGAAATGGTTTCCGGGATGAGGGGAGCAAATATTCGTAGCAGTTGGGTGTAAAAAATCAGTTGGAGCAACCAATGCCGCACGGTCAAACGCATTGCAATTTTTAGCGGAGCGGCGCGAGACGCCCGGTCGAGCGTGCTTAAGAGCCGACTGCCGATATGATCGATTCGAAGTCTGAGGATGGGTCGGCCGGAGTGCTTGCGCACTTCCGCTAAGAGCGGGTGTACGCGCAGAAAAACACCAGACACACGTGGGCCACTTGTGTCTGGTGTCAGCATCCCAACTGGCAGGATGAATATGGTTGTGTCTTTCTAGATGGCTTCGTCCCCACTCTCTCCGGTACGGATCCGAACGACCTGCTCCAGAGACATCAGAAAGATCTTCCCGTCACCCACCTGGCCAGTCCGAGCGGATTCACACACAGCATTTACTGCGGCTTCCACCTGCGCATCTGCAACAACGACTTCCAATTTAACCTTGGGCATGAAGTCGACCGTGTATTCCGCTCCGCGATAAGTCTCTTTGTGACCGCGCTGACGACCGAATCCCCGGACTTCGGAGACCGTCATGCCCTGGATTCCAATTCCAGTCAGAGCGGTTTTCACGTCTTCCACTTTGTAGTGGCGAACAATTGCTTCGAGTTTCTTCATTAAATAGGTCCTGTGACGCAGTCAGTCATGGGTATTCAGTAATCGTTTCGCCTGCTGTCCCGCCTGACGGCCGATATCGAAGGCAACTTGCGTGCCGAACCGCGATTTCCACGTTTTTTATCGGTGTGAGAGGCACAAACGCTCTCTTTCAGGGCACCCTGCCTGCTTGTTGAGCATTTCTGCCCCTCCAGAGGCCACTCGATGCGTATGTTCGTGTGTGGTTAAGACTGCATCCGATGCGGTGTGTGGCGATCACTGTCTGATCTGCCGATTGTTGAGCTATGGAATTGACTCTTGTTGTTGTGGCTCTGGTGGGCCTGTTACTTGGTCGACTGGCGGCTGGCTGGTCGGCCGTCATGCTGCGTGACTGGTACTCCGGCGGTCTGCTGAACTGCCTGAATTGTCAGACACCAGTGGTTCCGTTTGATCGCTGGGTGCGCCCCCTTCCGATTCGCTGCAATTGCGGAACGCGAACCGTTTGGTGGCACATGGGCAGCGCCGTTGGCCTCAGTCTTCTGTTCACCGCATTCACGTGGCTGATGCTGTCGATGGACTGTCAGGGCCTTGAAGAAGTTCGACCGGCGCTTTCGAATGTTTACGCTCGTCTGCCCTTTCATCTGTTCCTGATATTTCTGCTGTGGACGGCCACGGTTACCGACCTTCTCGACTACATGATTCCGGATCCGATCGTGGTGACAGGCATCGTTGTCGCAGTGATTGCTGCAACAGCTACGGGCGATCTCCAGATGATTCACATCTGGGTGAATTGGGATAATGTCATTCCAGGTGTTCAGGGCCCCTATCTCCCACAGTGGATGAAGGACCACCAGCACCTCCATGGCCTCGCATGGAGTCTCAGCGGCCTGTTGTGCGGAAGTGCCTTTACATGGGTTGTGCGGCATCTGTCGGGATGGATGCTTGGTTATCCCGCACTCGGAAGCGGTGATGTCACGCTTATGGCGATGGTGGGGGCATTCATCGGCTGGCAGCCTGTCCTCTGCTCACTCGCTCTGGCTCCAATCGCAGGTCTTGTGGTTGGGCTGTTGGTTCGAGTGTTTCAGGGCAAGTCGTTCGTCGCGTTTGGTCCTTATCTCGCAGTCTCGACCGTCGTAGTGATCAGTACGTGGCGGTGGATCTGGGCTGATTACTTCCGCATGAGAATCATCTTTAGTCACTGGCCATCTGTCGTTGGACTTGTCGGTGCTGCACTTGGCTCGCTCTTTATTCTGTTGCTGGGATTGAGACTGTTTCGGTCGATTCCCGTTGAAACACGCCGCTCAAAAAGTGACGGTCAGGCTGCTGAGTGATTACGTCAGCCCGACGGACTGAGGGCTGCGGACTTCTTTCGGCACGAGAGTGAGTCGAGTACGGGATGACGGTCACGTCTGGCGGCCCGAGCGATTGATTGTGGTTGCGAAGATCGTGTGTAACAGCGGCTGCCGGTTGAACGAATCGCGGTCTGGCGATCAGGAATGTTCCCTGCGTGCGGATGTGGGGGCTTACTGGGAATGCTGGGCAGCGTGATCTTCGTACACCGCTTCGTTAATGGCACGGTTGCGTCTTTGGTGCATGCCTTCGCCACAGAACCCATTGACAGCCCACGCGACAGTCAGCTGGTGCTGCGGGTCATGGAATCCCATCGCGCACTGTGCGCCTCCGTGTCCAAATGTTCTCGGGGAGGCATGTTGACCGTAGCTGTACGGAATGGATTTTGGTCCGTGATGATGAGAATTCAGGATAACTCCCAGTCCGATGTCGATCACATGTTGAAACGTATGATCAAACTGTCCGATTCGTTCCCTGGAGGTCAGGAGAGACACTAAGCGTCCGCTGTTTGCTCCCGACAGCCAGTCGTAGAACGCAGCGAGCTCTGAGACAGGCCCCCGATAGTTGCCCCCGGGAGATTCTCTCGTCAGCCAGGGTGGCTCATGGTAAGTCGAGTGAACCAATTCTCCCCGGACACGTTCGAAGAATTGCGGCCGGATTTCTTCAGGCGTGTTTTCTGGTAGTCCACAGGCCGACACATGGATGCCTGCCGGCGTCAAAACACGATCTTCAATGATCTGAGTCCAGGCTCGTTTGTCCGGATCTGCCTGCTCCAGCAGTTCCGCCAGCACAAACCATGACGACTGTGGTTGATAGGCTGGCTTCCGCTCGCCGAGCGTTTGGGAATGTATCCTGTCGAGAATCTGTTCAGGTGAATGTTCGGGCCAGCCGGAATCCATGACAGGCAGACCGGACTGATGCGACAGCAACGCACGGAGTGTTGTCTGGGTAAGTTGCGAATGACGACTCAGGTAACGCGAGAGTGGCTGATCCAACTGCAGCAGGCCGTCCTCAATGAACAGGCACACGGCAGCAGCAGTTAATGGTTTTCCGGCCGAACGCCATAACATGCGATGAGCAGTTGTCATGGTGTTGAATTGATCCGCAGTTCCCACGGCTGCGTCAAGAATGACCGTTCCCTGATGTCGGACGCAGATCTGTCCACCTGTGTGGAGGTTGCGAGAGATTCCGTCGGATAGCGCTGCGATCGTTTTGGGGAACTGGTTGGTGCCCGTGCCGAGCGTCATGCGGCGCGCCTTGCAGACTGCGGAGTGACTCCTGCCATCTCTTCGTACACCTGCAGCACCCTGGTTAGCATCAGTTCAAGAGAGAACTCATTGCCAGGTGCGGGCGGACTCAACTGACCGTTCATGACGCGTTCGATCCCATTTGCGAGCCCTTCAATGTCGCCCATGGGAACACGACCCTCCGGATAGATTGTTCCAAGTACCTCGCCTACTCCGCCGTGCGCGTAGCCCAGAGTTACTCGTCCCAGGCGGAGCGATTCAAGAACTGTCCGACCGAAGCTTTCCGGAGGGGTTACCGACGACGAAATGACGACATCGCTGACGCTCATTACGTTCTGAAGGTCAGATCGGTGACCGGTGAAGATGACCGATGATTCAAGCCCTGCACGCCTGATGCGTTCTTTGAGCTCCGCAAGGTAACGTTTTCGTTTTGGGTCTTCCGGTCCGGCGATAACCCCCATCACCGGCAGCTGGCGATGATTCAGCCGTTCCAGAGCAGCAATGAAATCGAGGTGCCCCTTAAAGCGAGTAATGCGACCCGGCAGCAGGGCAACGAACCGGCCCTGAAGCTGGGGATACTCTTCATACCACGCCTTTAGCCAGTCGTCTGACGGTTTGTGGTTGTACGGAAAATCCTGAGGGTCTACGCCACGGTGAACGACCGTTATTTTGTCCGGGTCCAGATCCGGAAATGACTTCAGGAGGTGGTCACGACACGTGTTGCTGACCGCGATGACTCGCTCGCCACGAGTCATGATTTTGCTGTAGGCATTCGGCCGACTCAGCCCATGGTTGGTTGTCAGAAACGCGGGCCGGTCGTGCTCTGGAAGTCCGCGCCAGGCAAGCCATGTCACCCATGCCGGAATTCGGGAACGCGCGTGAAGGATGTCCGGTTGGGTTTCCCGGATCCACTGACGCATTTTGCGGACTGAGAACAGAGACAGAGGATTCTTTTTCCAGACCTGCATGGCGACATGCTCGCCGCCCTCCTGCTCAAGCTGCGGAATCAGCCGCCCACCGCCGGAGATCACGATACTCTTGTGACCGGCTGCAACCAGTGCGCGATTCACTTCCATCGTGCCGCGCTCGACACCACCGCTGTTCATCTGTGGCAGGATTTGTGCCACCGTTAGTCGCTGACTCATCAGGTTCCTTCCTGAGCGGCTGACTACTTGTCCGTTTGATTCGACTTACCGATTTTCTTCTGTTTTGCTTTGCCTGATCCGCGTTTCAACTTGCCGTTTTGCAGTTCTTCGACGACTCGAGCAAGAACCGCCGGGTCCTGACTGTCCATGACATGCTGGATCCGTGTGGCCGGCAACTCCATTCGTTCCATGATCTGCTGGGCGGTTTCCCACATTCGCTCCTGTTTCCTGCCTGTTGAAAGATACAGGTTGGTTACAAGTTCCGAGAGTCGCTGATCGTCAATTGCTTCGCGGTTGTCGTAGTACCGCTTGATGACTTTCTGCTGATAGTTGGAGTATTCGCGTTTGGCCATGAGACTGTGGAAAAGGCGGGGATTCGTGGAACGCCGCAATTCTAGCGGAAGTCGCAGATCGTGGTACCCCCGGGTTTTGTAGAGTTTTTGGGAGTGTTTGGCTGACGATCTCGGTCAGCCACCTCCGAATTCGCCTGACGCGCGCATGAAAAAGGGACGGCCCTTGTGTCCGTCCCTCAGGAGAAGTTGCGAGTATGACTCGTCTTACGAGTCGCCGTGAGTTCGCCATTCCATTTCCTTGGGTTCCGCCACTTTTCGGTATCCCAGACTCATCAGGACTTCCAGCACCTCGCTCCATGTCGGAAATGGCCGTCCGCTCTTGCGTTTGTAATCATCCATGGCACGCATGAATTCAACTTCACAACCTGAGTAATCTCGCTCACAGGTTGTGGGGTCAATCTGACGGCGACGGTCGGCCTTTCGGCGATCTACGACCTGAGGTTCTTCGGTGGTTTCGGTGGCTTCGTTGTTTTCTGACCGTTCGGGTGGAACAGGACGTGTGACCCGTCGGCTGCGGCGACGTCGGTCGGAAACCACTAGATTGGAATCAAATTCCATCATGAATCAGCACTCTCACGTTTGGGGAAAAAACGCCGACTGTCATTCAGACATGACCGTCGATAAACAATCGAAGCGCCCAATCCGGCGGGCTGCTTCTGACTGGAGAAGCTTCCCACAAAAAATGAGCGCAGGAGAAACTATTCCGATTGTTTGGTGCTGTTAACAAAAGGAAGCATGAGCGATCACGGAAAATAACCGGTTGAATCGATTATTCCGGATGCCAGAGGGCAATGAAAACCCGACTTACGCGCCGCCTGTGTACCGCGCGTTGTGAGAGGAGCGTTGATGCTCTACCTGTGGTAGCCGAGTGACACCATGACGTCATACAGTTCATCAAACGTGATGAAGCGACGTCGGTTTTCGATTTTCTACTGATCGATCGCGTCTGCGAACTCAGCGACTTCGGGTCGCGAGGAACGATTGCCGTCCCGGAACTGTCGTCGCTCTACGCCATTCGAGCTGTCGCCGCCATGTCGTCTGTCAACGAAATCCGGACTTTTGACTGCTGTTTGTTGCTGATCCATGAAACCTGCCTTGTTGCGGCCCCGTACTTAAATCATATGGCGAGGAGAATGGGCCATCCGTGTCTGATTTGAGTCTGTGTTGGTTTCCGGGTTCTGGCAAACTACATTGGGGCATGGTCGGAGAATTTCTCTGGTACTCTATAGCGATTATGCAGACTGTACGGCCGCCAGGCCGCACTGAATAGAGTCTCCGTTAATGTGTTGAAGTGAGACGCACATGGTCAACCGGATTTGCCTGCTGGGTGGAGGCGCAATGGGCACTGCCTGCGCGACAGTGCTGGCCAAAAACCCGAATCATGATGTGAGGCTGTGGGTTCGCAATCCCACGTTTGCGTCGCACATCGCAGAGACCCGCGAGAACACCCGACTGCTGCCCGGAGTCCGGATTGAACCTTCGGTCAACGTCACAAGCGACTCTGTTCAGGCCCTGGCAGGTGCCGAGATGGTTGTTGTCTGTATTCCGACTCGTGGCATTCGCCAGGGACTGGACGCAGTCGGTCAGTCGATTCCAGCCAATGCACTCATGGTGAGTGCCGTCAAAGGAATCGAGAACGAATCTCTGATTCGTCCCAGCGAAATGATTCAGGATGTACTGGGAAGCCGGTCTGTCGTCGCATTCGGAGGTCCCTGTCACGCGGAAGAAGTTGCCTGTGGCCGCCCGGCAACAGTGGTTGCGGCAGCTGAAAACGTGGATGACGCGAGGACAGTCCAGAACACGTTTTCCAATGCACATCTGCGCGTTTATTCAAATGCAGATTTGCTGGGAGTCGAGCTGGCCGGCGCTCTCAAGAATGTCATTGCGATTGCTGCCGGAATCTGTGATGGACTTAAGCTGGGGGACAATGCCAAGGCCGCTCTGATTACTCGCGGGCTCGCAGAAATGGTGCGTTTCGGAAAATCCATGGGCGCTTCCACTGATACATTTTACGGACTGGCCGGTGTGGGGGACCTGATGGCAACCTGTGGAAGCCAGCACAGTCGCAACCGAAAAGTTGGAGACCTGCTGGGCCGAGGTCAAACACTCGAGCAGATTCAGAAGTCCATGTCAGCGGTGGCTGAAGGAGTCTTCACTGCCCGCAGCCTGCGGAGTATTTCTCAGCAGCAGCAGATCGAAACGCCGATCGCAGATGCTGTCCACGAGGTCCTGTTTGCCGGAAAGTCACCTCGGGCAGCGACAGAGGAGCTGATGCAACGGCCGTTGAAGCCCGAGTCATAAGAACTGCGAATCGGAGAAGTCTGTGTTGCGAACGACTCTGCTGGCCATTGTTCTCACTCTGTTGAGCGGTTGTGGTGAATCAACAGCACCGGCAAAGGATGAGGCTGAGCCGAAGACCGAGACGACTGGAAACAACAGGGAATCCGTTGAGGCAGAAGAGCCAGGCTCGCCGCTCGTCTCGGAAGACGTCCTGGCGGTCCCTCAATTTGAACCTGCCCCCGTGCAGTGGTTTGAAGAATGGGAACGGAACAATCCTGATCCGCCGGAAAAGACCACTGAGCGAGAGAACGCTGAGACAGGTCGCATGTTTGCCGACTCGCTGAAGTCGAACGGCAATTATGCGGGTGCAGAAAAGCTGTACCTCGAAGTACTCAGGACAGATCCGACATACGCCTTTGCGGCGTATCAGTTGGCGTGCAACTATGAGTTATGGGGGAAGCACGACGATGCTGTTCGCTGTTTTGAGCAGGCCCTCGAGCTGGACTTCTATGATTTTCCAACGGCTCTGTCCGATGACGAGTTGGGGAAGATCCGAAAGCGGCCGGAGTTTCCTCGGCAGCTTCGCATACTGCTGGATCGATACAGGAATGAGGTGACGCCCGGGACTCCACTGGCCGTGAGGCCAGAATCAGAAATGCCTGAGGCAGGTTACCCTGTCATGCTCTTGTTGCATGGCAAAGGAGATTCTCATCTGGCATGGGTCGAGAACGCACAGCGGTGGGCGGACATGGGATTTCTGGCAGTTGCAGTTCCGGGCTCCGTTCCCTCCGGGGACGGACGCTATTCATGGATGATGGAAACAACGACCGCAACACATCGTGAACTTCAGGCGATTGTGACTTCAGAACTGCTGGAACCACTTATTGATCACTCAAGAGTATTCCTGCTTGGGTTTTCACTCGGAGCAATGCACGGCATGGTGCTTGTGATGGACTATCCGGAAGAATACCGCGGCGTTGTGGCAATATCACCGGGAGGGTTGCTCGTCAATCGGCTGGTCCGGCCTGAGTTTTCGGATTCTATTTCCGGGCGGGTGATGTTGGTCTACGGCACTCAGGAGGTTCACGGTCAGCTGGTTTCAGTGACCAGTGTTGCCTGCCGCAATGCCGGCTGGAAATTCCGGGCACGAAGTCATCCGGGAGGGCATCACTTCCCGGACAGCTGGGATGAAATGGTGCTGAAGATTCCGGCCTTCCTGCTGGAAGAGTAATCTGGACATCCAGACGATGGGCAGTCGTTCCGCCGCTTCCGCTGCTGGCCGATTAGAAACTGCCAACGGCTTCGCCGTCGGTCGAGTCTGCCAGCTCCCGAATTATCTCTGGGGTAATGTCCGCAGAGTTCTGCCGAACGGCTCCATCTTCAAGCCGGAGCCTTGCCATCTCGTGACGACACCCCGATCAAAAAGCCTGCCGAAGGACCGAGCATAAGAGGCTGAATTACTCAGGCCATGCGCGGCCTGAGATTGAATAGGTGAATTACTGTCTGCCACTGGATTAGCCGAGCCGGAATCATTTTAAAAAAAATGTGGTCCGTCTTTGACCAGCGTCTAGAACCGTGCATCCAAAGGACGCCGCGGTCCCTCAGAAGCAAAAATTTCGTTCCGGCCTGCCGCCGAGAATGTATCCCATTAGTTCATCCACAAGGAGACCTCCTGTGAAGAAGATCATCGCGCTCGCAGCAATCTGTGCTGTATCAGTGCCAGCTGTCGCTGAAAAAAAATGCAAGGCTACTCAGGCTCGACTCACTGCAGCTTCCCGGGTTCACTACACAGTTGCCCACCCCGCAAAAGAGACACGGCCGGACATCGTTGACACCGCAGTGGCTGCTGGATCGTTCAAGACTCTTGTCGCTGCTGTGCAGGCTGCCGGACTCGTCGACACTCTGAAAGGTGACGGCCCATTCACTGTCTTTGCCCCGACCGACGCAGCCTTCGCCAAGCTCCCCAAAGGCACCGTAGAAT
>MDSW01170999.1_pt1 | contig 11487 bp, 11 predicted proteins | sample 811171 | NCBI WGS metagenome assembly MDSW01 (sample SAMN05326641, study PRJNA326480) | marine metagenome | isolation source: seawater | place: Atlantic Ocean: North West | collected 2012
AGGATTTCGCCGGCACCGCGCCGCTCGGCTTCTGCTGCAAACTCTACCGCATCGATACCGGTTGGCTGGCGACCGCCATGCGTGAAGATTTCCCAGGTATCGCCGGATTTGCGGGCATCGATCGCCACCACAACCGCCTGGCTGCCGCCTTTGGCGGCGCATTCGGTAATAACCGCCGGGTTTGCAACTGCCGCGGAATTGATCGCGACCTTGTCGGCGCCGGACCGGAGCAGTTGAACAAGGTCTGCCGCCGATCGCACTCCGCCGCCCACGGTCAGCGGCATGAAGCACTGCTCAGCGGTTCGCCGCACAACGTCCAGCATTGTTCCGCGGCCTTCGTGACTGGCGGTGATATCCAGAAAGCAGAGCTCGTCAGCGCCCTGCGCGTCGTAAGCCTTTGCAAGCGCAACCGGGTCTCCCGCATCGCGCAAGTCCACAAAGTTGATGCCTTTGACGGTGCGTCCGTCTTTCACATCGAGGCAGGGAATGATGCGGGTTTTCAGCATGGCACGTCAGGCCTTCGCCGCCGCAATGGCTTCGGCGGGCAGGATGTCTCCGTCATAAAGTGCGCGCCCCAGTATCGTGCCGGCAATTGGGCGTTTTCCGCCAGCGCGACGCAACGATTCTATATCTTTTACGCTGGCAACGCCGCCGGACGCGATCACGGGAATCGAAACAGCGTCGGCTATCTCACTGGTGAAAGCGACGTTAACCCCGGTTTTCATCCCGTCCCGAGAAATATCTGTGACGACGAGACCGGCAACGCCGCATCCCTCAAAGACCCTGGCGAGCTCAACGGCTTTCATATCCGATGTTTCGGCCCAGCCCTCAACGGCGACATAGCCGTCTTTCGCGTCGATGCCGACGACAATGCGTCCTGGCAATTCACGCGCTGACGACTTCACGAGATCCGGATCGCGCAGCGCGGCCGTGCCGAGGATCACCCGCGAGATGCCGGCTTCCAGCCAAGCGTCGATCTGATCGCGCGTGCGGATGCCTCCTCCCAGCTGGACCGGGACATCGGTCGCCCTGAGGATGTCGCGGACGGCCTCTCCATTGGCGCTGTTACCCGCGAAAGCGCCATTGAGATCAACCACATGGAGGCGGTCAAACCCGATTTCCTTGAAGCGGGACGCCTGGTCTGCCGGGTCCGGATTGAACGCCGTCGCTTTATCCATCTCGCCTCGCAGCAAGCGGACACACTGGCCGTCCTTCAGGTCGATCGCAGGATAGAGATTAAACGCGGTATTCATGACGGGTCCCAGTTCAGGAAATTTGCAAGCAGCCGCAAGCCGACCCGCTGGCTCTTTTCCGGGTGAAACTGAGTGCCAAAAAGATTATCTCGCGCAACGGCTGCCGTGATGGGTCCGCCGTAGTCTGCCGTGGCAGCAATGTCTGCCTGATTGGCAGGGACCATCGCATAGGAATGCGTGAAATAGACGTGAGGGTCATCGCCAAGATTCTTCAAAACCGGATGATCCTGTTGCAGCACAAGGCCGTTCCATCCCATATGCGGAACCGCAAGGCCTTTGTCTGGCTCTATTCGTCGAACGTCGCCCGCAATCCAGCCAAGCCCGGGCGTTTTGCCGTCCTCTAGGCCCCACTCGGCCATGAGCTGCATGCCGACACAAATCCCGAGAAACGGTTTGCCCCCCGATATTACAGCAGCTTCCAAGGTATCCGTCATGCCATCGACAGCCCGCAAACCTGCAGCGCAATCGGCAAAGTGTCCGACGCCGGGAAGGACGATGCGGTCTGCTCGTGCGACCCGGCCGGCATTGCTGGTCACATCAATCACGATATCTGAACCGGCAAGCGACGCGGCTGCGCGCAGTGCACGTTCGGCAGAGTGCAAGTTACCGGAGCCGTAATCGATAAGGGCAAGCGTGGTCATCACGCGCGCTCATAGCGGCGGCGGCGACGCGTGGAAAGAGGCTGCTACCTTGATCAGATGATTTCACTGCAGCAAGCTGCCGCAATAAAAGACCCTCAGGAGCCCCCTCATGCGTGCCTTTCCCTCAGTATGCCTAGCTACGTGCGTTGCCCTTTTGCCCGCTTGTGCAACGGCCGACCCATCCACGAACCAGGCGACAAGTCTGGTCGAACAACGTTCAGGCCTCACAGCCAATGTCGCGAGCAAACTCTGGGACTGGGCGGAAGTTGGCTACCAGGAAACGAAATCCTCTGGATTGCTTCAAGATACGCTTGCGGGTGAGGGTTTTGACGTGGAAGCCGGCGTAGCCGGAATTCCGACAGCATTCGTGGCTGAATACGGATCGGGCGAACCCGTTATCGCCATACTCGCAGAATTTGATGCCCTGCCCGGTATCAATCAGAGTAGCGCGCCTACGCGTGACCCCGTTGAAGGAAAACATGCCGGGCAAGCCTGTGGCCATAATCTCTTTGGCGCCGGATCTGTTTCTGCCGCCATCGCAGTCCGCCACTGGTTGGAGAGCACGGGCACCGAGGGCACGATCCGCGTCTACGGTACACCGGCAGAGGAAGGCGGAAGCGGCAAGGTCTATATGACGCGCGCCGGTCTTTTCGACGATGTCGATATCGCGATGCACTGGCATCCGGACGATCAGAACTCCGCTGCGGCGAACACATCGCTTGCCAACCGCTCTGCCAAATTCCGGTTTAACGGCATTTCGGCTCATGCAGCCGGCGCGCCAGAGCGTGGCCGCTCAGCACTGGATGGCGTCGAGGCGTTCAACATGATGGCCAACATGATGCATGAGCACATGCCGCAGGATGCGCGGATGCATTATGTCATCACGGCCGGCGGCAATGCCCCCAATGTGGTGCCGGATTTTGCCGAAGTGTTTTACTATGTGCGTCACCCCGAGGCAGATGGCGTGGACGAAATCTGGGCCCGCCTCGAAAAGGCCGCTGAAGGCGCAGCGATGGGCACGGGCACGACCGTCGACTGGGAGGTCATCCATGGCAACAACCCGCTTCTCGTGAACGAGACGCTGGCCCGCATGATGGACAGAAAACTGCGCGAAATGGGCGGGATATCCTACACTGCCGAAGAACAGGCCTATGCCGAACAGATCGCAGCGAGCTTTGACAAGCCTGACCTCAGCCTTGGCTCACAGGAAGAAATCCAACCATTCGAGATCTCGCTTGGTTATGGCTCGACTGATGTTGGTGATGTTTCCTGGGCAGTGCCGACGGTGGGCCTGAGGACCGCAACCTGGGTACCCGGAACATCGGCCCACAGCTGGCAGGCGGTGGCCGCGAGTGGGATGTCCATTGGCCACAAGGGTGCTCAGCTCGCCGCCGAAACCCTGACAGCAGCAGCGATCGAGCTTTACCAAAACGAGGACCTTATCGAATCTGCCTGGACGGAGTTCGAAGACAAGCGCGGACCGGACTATGAGTACAAGTCCCTCCTGGGTGATCGCGACCCACCCCTTGATTATCGAAAATAAGCCTGGCGATTGCGGGCTTTGCAACGAAGCTTTGTCACACGCTTTCGGTCTGCTGGTAGCGTGTCACAAGCTCGACAATGACAAGGGTGAGGGCGTGGCCCGCCACGCCCACGGTCCACCAGATCGAGGGCCAAAGCATTAGATACGTCCCGCCGCCAGCACCTATGCTGATCCCGGCAAACAGGATCATGCCGAACACGTAACTCGCGAGACTGATCCAGAAAGAAAGCCGGAGCGCGGCGAGCCCCTTCCTCTGTTTTTCTTTTCGTTTCCGGGCGGCGTCGGCCTTCGTGTCTGCCGTCAGCACATACACATCGACATTAAAAGCGGCAGCCAAAGCCATCAGCGATTCCCTCGAGGCGGCCTCTCCATTCTCGATGCGCTGGATTGTCCTCACACCAATCCCGGCCAGGTCCGCCAGATGTTCCTGGGACCAGTGGCGTTCATCCCGCCACCTTCTTATTTTCGCTGCATCCGGGTTCAGTCGCATGCCCTGCTTCTCCTCGGCATTAATCTATTGTGCGGGCCGAGAGTGGCTCGAAAACCCTGCCAGGACCACGTCAGACAGGCGTCACCGGTCCGCCAGTAGACTGCCGCGTGCACGACAAAGAGGCTTCGGCGCCGAGATGTCCGATGATCGGCCAGTCGACGATGGTTCTTGTGCCGAATTTAAAGGCTTCCTTTGGTGCTGGCGGGCTTACCCTGGAGGCGCGGGTCGGGGGCGACTGCCATCCGGAGGGCACGGGCCGTCGCCTTGAAGCAGCTTTCGGCGATGTGGTGATTGTTCTCACCGTAAAGATTTTCAACGTGAAGGCACATGCCGCCATTGCCGGCCAGGGCATGGAAGAACTCCTTGAAGAGTTCGGTATCCATTTCACCGATCTTGTCGCGCAGGAAATCTACCTTCCAGATCAAGTACGGACGCTTGCAGAGGTCGATCGAGGCCCGGCTAAGAGTCTCATCCATAGGAATGTAGGCGTGCCCGAACCGATTGATGCCGGCAAAATCGCCAAGCGCCTTCTTGATCGCCTGGCCAATCACAATCCCCGTATCCTCGACGGTGTGGTGGAAGTCGATGTGCAGGTCGCCTTTGGCCTTGACGGTTAGGTCGATGAAGCTGTGGCGCGACAGCGAGTCCAGCATGTGATCGAAAAAGCCCACACCAGTTTCGATGTCGGACTTTCCGGTTCCGTCGAGATCGACGGTCACAGCGATGTCTGTTTCGCGCGTTGTGCGCGTAACGGTGGCGGTTCGATGATCAGTCATGTCGTCCCAAATAAGGTGTCGAGAAGTATTCAGCTACAACAGATTCATTCACGGAATTCTAAAGTTTCAGTGGGACGGATGAGGTCGAGATACTTTAGTTTTAGTTTCAGAACCATTGAGGCCGACCCTGCGAGGGCTCGTAAATCTCTCCCGCCTGCTTTCCAAGGCCCGATTTGCAATCCTTTTGCCCGCCAGCGCCGCCATTGCGGCTTTGGGGTTGTCGATGCTGTTCGACCTTGCCTATCTGTCTGCATCCGGTTCGCGGATGGATGCACAGAATGCGCAGGTTGCAGAGCGGCTTGCGAAGCTGGTAGGGCCGGAAATCGCCACGGGCGATATGGAAGAAGCGACCCGGATCATGGCGCAAATGGCGCCGGACGCGGCGCTCGTTGCTGATGCTGGCGGTAATGTTCTTGCAGGAAGTGCCCCCGAAAAGTTGATCCGGCGCGGAGATGCATTTCCTGTGCTCGGCCCGAATGGTGAACGCATCGCGACCTTGTATGCGGGCAACATTGTACCGCGCGGTCTGCTCATACCGCTGCCAATCATGCTCAGTACAACACTGATTGTTGTGGGAATCGCCTATTGGTTGGCCAGTTATTTTTCACGCACCACGAGTGGGCAAGTGGAAGGTCTGGCAGAGACGCTGCGCCAGACGGCGGATGGGCGCCTCTCGCGGACGAGTTCCCCGAATATTGTTTTCGAGGAGTTCCGTAGGCTCCAGGTCGTGATCGTCCGAACTATCCGCAAGCTGCGGGCAGACAATGAGCGTTTGCTGCAGGCCGCTTTCACCGATGAGCGCACCGGGCTCGGCAATTCCGCGAGACTGACGCAGGAATTGACGGAAACGATCGCCGCGAGCTCCTTCGAGGAACCGGCAGCCTATGTCTTGCTTGAAGCCGAGGGGCTTCAACAGTTTTCCGAGGGCCATGGTACCCTGCTTCCTAACGAGGTCCATACCGCCATCGCCAAGCGGCTGACCCATTTCGTGTCAGCACAGGAAAAAGACTACTCCATGCCGCTCGGCAGCTGGCCGGTGTTTTCGCTCCAGTCTGATGAATTCGCAATTCTGGTCGATCGTATCGGTGGGCGTGCCGAAGTCATGCGTTTTGTGCGCGCCGTTCTCGATGCGCTCCGTCAGCCATACGAGATCGCAGGACAGAGCATCCGGCTTCCGGCGCGCGCCGGGATCGTGATCATCCCCGAGGATGGTCAGGCGCCGCAAGAGATCAGGAAGCGGGCCGAGTCGGCGCTTTACCAGTCAAGGCGCGCGGATGACCTCGATATTCAGTTCTACTCTCCCAAGCTTGATCGCCAGACGGCTGCGCGAAAGCGCCTCGAGTCTGAAGTGCGCGCCGCCGTTGAGCAGCGCCGGTTCATCCCGGTCTTCCAGCCCAAGGTCGACCTGCGAACAGGTCGCATTGCGGGCGCTGAAGCCCTGGCGCGCTGGAAACTCGAAAGCGGCCGCATTGTCTCTCCGGGCGTGTTCATCCCGGTCGCCGAGTCAACGGGTCTGATCGGTGAAATCGGTATGCAGATTACCGAACAAGCTTGTCGAGCGGCCGCCATGTGGCACAGCCGCGGTTTTCGCGACGTATCGGTTGCGGTGAACGTCTCGCCCCTGCAGTTCGAGGATGATGATCTCGGTGCAATGCTCATTCGTGCGATGAGCGAAGCGGGCCTTCCGCCTCGTCTGCTGCAGCTCGAGATCACGGAAAGCGTTGCAGTGTCCGACCCGGAACGTCTCAAGGACGTCATCGGACCTCTAAAGACGATGGGTGTTCGACTGGCCATCGACGATTTCGGCACGGGTCATTCCAACCTGTCCATGCTGGGCCGTTTGCCATTCGACGTCTTCAAGATCGACCGTGCCTTCATTTCCAGTCTGTATACAGACAAGCAGGCACCCGCCATTGTCGAGATGATTCTCGGCATGGCTGAAACCCTGGGCATGGAGACGGTTGCCGAAGGCGTTGAGACCGAAGCGCAGGAATCCTTCCTGCGCCAGAGGGGCTGCGACCAGTATCAGGGCTTTTATTACAGTCCTCCGGTCTCGCTTGAAAAATTCATCCAGATGCTGGCGGCAGACCGGGCAGGTGCTGCAAGCCAGGCTGGCTAAAGGCCGCACGGCCCTTGCGATTTGGCGCCGCGTGCGCCACATCACCTGCCGTGACAGATAACGAAACTTCCCGCTCCCCGCTTTGGCATGGCACGACGATTCTCGCCGTGCGCACCGAAGATAAAGTTGTCATCCTGAGTGATGGTCAGGTCTCCATGGGCCAGACCGTCATGAAAGGAAATGCCCGCAAGGTGCGCCGCCTTGGCAGCGACAACGCAATCCTGGCCGGCTTTGCAGGTGCAACCGCCGATGCTTTCACCTTGTTCGAACGCCTCGAACAGAAGCTCGAGCGTCACCCTGGCCAACTCCAGCGTGCCGCCGTTGAGCTGGCCAAGGACTGGCGCACCGAGAAGTACCTGCAAAAGCTAGAGGCGCTTCTGATTGTTGCCGACAAGGACGTGACACTCGTCATTACAGGCGCAGGCGATGTGCTAGAACCGGAGCATAATGTCGTCGCGGTCGGATCGGGCGGAAATTATGCCTTGGCGGCAGCGCGAGCCCTTTATCCTTATGAAAAGGATGCTGAGACGCTTGGTCGGCAGGCAATGGAAATAGCTGCCGACATCTGCGTCTACACAAACTCGAATTTCACGATTGAGACATTGGACCTGAAAGCCTGATGGACATGCTGACCCCAAAGGAAATCGTTGCCGAGCTGGATCGCCACATTGTCGGTCAGGCCGATGCCAAACGGGCCGTGGCTCTGGCGCTGCGCAATCGCTGGCGGCGCAAGCAGGCGCCGGAAGAGCTGCGCGATGAGATAACGCCGAAGAACATCTTGATGATCGGCCCTACGGGCGTCGGGAAGACGGAGGTCTCGCGCCGTCTGGCAAAACTTGCCAACGCACCTTTCCTGAAAGTTGAAGCGACGAAGTTCACTGAGGTTGGTTATGTTGGGCGCGATGTCGAGCAAATCGTTCGTGACCTCGTTGAGTCAGCTGTGAGCATGGTCAAGTCGCAGCGCCGAAAGGCGGTTGAAGACCAGGCCCGCGAAGCAGCCGAGGACCGGCTACTGGACTCTCTCGTTGGGGAAACGGCCCAGAGCTCCACCCGTGAAGTTTTCCGACGCAAACTCCGCGACGGGGAGCTGGACGACAAGGATATTGACATCGAACTCGCTGATACAGGCGGGTCGATGCCGATGATGGACCTTCCTGGCGGCAACGGTTCGATGGGCATGGTCAATCTCGGCGACCTCCTTGGAAAGGCCATGGGCGGACGTACCAAAAGGGTACGGACAACTGTCCGCGACGCCTACAAGCCACTTATCGGCGAGGAGGCTGACAAGCTGATCGATGAGGAGAGTGTCACGCGTGAGGCGATACGGCTTGTCGAATCCGATGGCATTGTTTTCCTTGATGAGATCGACAAGGTCGCCGGCGCGAACCAGAGAAGTGGCGCAGATGTTAGCCGCGAGGGTGTCCAGCGCGACCTGTTGCCCCTGATCGAAGGAACGACCGTGTCGACACGGCGCGGACCGGTCCGGACCGACCACATCCTGTTTATCGCGTCCGGGGCCTTCCATGTTGCCAAGCCATCGGACCTGCTGCCGGAGTTGCAGGGTCGCTTGCCAATTCGTGTCGAACTGAAGGCCCTGACGCGCGACGACATGCGGCGGATCCTGGTCGAACCCGAGGCCTCGCTCATTCGCCAGCATGAGGCGTTGATGAGTTCCGAGGGCATCGAACTGAAATTCGAGGATGCTGCGATCGATGCGCTGGCCGATATTGCCGTGCGCGTGAATGATACGGTTGAGAATATCGGCGCGCGGCGTCTGCAGACCGTCCTTGAGCGGTTGCTTGACGAGATCAGTTTCACCGCGCCCGATCGTTCAGGCGAGACGGTGACGATCACACAGGATTATGTCGAAGCCCAGCTTTCCGATCTTGCCGGCAATACGGATCTCTCGAAATTCATCCTTTAGCGGCGATGACAGAACGGCGAACCGGCAGGTGCTTCTTTCCCCAGTCCCGGAAGGTGACCAGGGCCGGCGCAAACTCTCTGCCCTTCTCGGTCAGAAGATACTCATAGCGCTTGGGGCGTTCGACATAGAGCTTGCGCTCGAGGATTCCGGCGTCCACCAGCCGCTTGAGCCGGCTTGAGATGATGTGCCGGGTTGCACCGGTGCTGGCGGCAAACTCTTCAAACTTGGAACTGCCAAGGAAGCAGTCCCTCAGGATAAGCAGTGTCCACCGATCGCCGACCAGGGTCAGCGTGCGGGCGACAGGGCACCAGTTTTCGTCAAGCTCGGACCATTTCATGATGACAAACCATATACTGATTTGGTAAAGTTCCAAAGTGGAATGGAAATTGGCATGAAGCAGGCAGCAGTTATCATTGGCGCAGGAGACGCGACAGGCGGGGCAATTGCAAGGCGGTTTGCGCGCGGCGGATTGACCGCAGTTTGCGTTCGCCGGACCAAAGAGATGGTCCAGCCTCTGGTCGAAGAGATCCGAAACGCAGGCCGTGAGGCCGAAGGATTTGGGTGCGATGCCCGCTCCGAAGAAGAGGTGATCGCCCTGTTCGACAAGGTAGAGGCTGACATCGGAGCGGTTCAGGCGGTTGTCTTCAATATTGGCGCCAATGTGAACTACCCGATCTCTGAAATGACAAGCAGGACTTATCGGAAGGTCTGGGAGATGGCGGCGTTTGCGGGCTTTCTGACGGGTCGGGAAGCTGCACGAGTGATGCTACCACGCCAGGCGGGAACGATAATTTTTACCGGTGCGACGGCGTCGCTGCGCGGCGGGGCGGGCTTCTCGGCGTTTGCTGGCGCTAAGTTTGCCCTGCGTGCGCTTGCCCAGTCCATGGCCCGGGAGCTTGGGCCTCAGGGCATCCATGTGGCGCATACCGTCATTGATGGCGCGATTGATACAGCCTTCATCAGGGACAATTTTCCTGACCGCTATGCCCTCAAGGAAAAAGACGGCATTCTTGATCCCGAAGCCATCGCCGAGAATTACTGGGTTCTACACAATCAACCCCGGTCCGCCTGGACCCATGAGCTTGACCTGCGCCCGTGGATAGAAAAGTTCTAAAACGAAACTGAAAGGGTCTGCATCATGTCACGACCGCTCGAATTCTGCTTCGACTTCATAAGCCCATACTCCTACATCGCGTTGCATGCACTTCCGCGCTTTGTCGAAGGAAAAGACATCGACGTGGTATACAAACCCGTCTTTCTAGGCGCGATCATGAGGGGCACAGACAACCGTCCTCCCGGTTTCGTGCCAGCGAAGAATGCGTACATGCAGACAGATATTCAGCGGAGCTGCCGGCGCTATGGAATTGGATTTCGTATGCATCCCAGCTTTCCCATGATGAATACCCGACCGGCGTTACGCATAGCCTGCGCTCTGGCCGGCTCTCCGTCGGATCAGTCAGACTTCATCCGGGCTGTGTTCCACGGTGTGTGGGCGGCGCCCGAACCGCTCGAAACCGACGATCTCGAGCAGATTGGTGCTGCCTGCCGCGCGGCCGGACTGGATGCTGAGAGATTGGTTTCGCTTGCTGATGGCGCTGAGGCGAAGGCGCTACTGGTACAAAATACCGATCAAGCGATCGCGCGCGGCGCTTTCGGGGCGCCGAGCATGTTCGTTGGTGACGAGCTGTTCTTTGGTCACGACCGGCTGGACTATGCGGTCGAGGCTGCGGTTTCCGCCTAGGCCCCGGGCCGGCTTCGGCTTTTGCCCAGCGCCCTGGAGATCATGACGCGCACCGAATCTGCCCGGAACGGCTTTTCAATAAGGTAAGCCGGTTCACCCTTCTCGCCCCGAAGCAGTGACTGGGGAAAGGCCGTGATGAAAATCACAGGAATACCGTACATGCTGGCAATGTCATGGGCAGCGTCAGCGCCCCGCCTTTCGTCGCCGAGCATAACATCCGACAGAAGTAGGTCTGGCCGGCGCTCCCGGCATGCGCGTATCGCGTCGCTGGCAATACCTGTCGTCCCTATCACATTGTGGCCCATCTCCCGCGCAATTTCCGCTAAATGAGCAGCGATCATCGGTTCGTCTTCAATAATGAAAATGTCCGCGGGATCGGAGCTTGCATCGCCAGAGCGAGAGGTTTCCAGCAAATTCCGGATTTCGCTTTCTGTCATACCGGAAAGGCTGGCGGCGTCCGAGGCTGAAAGTCCGGCAATACTCGTCAGGAGTTGCGCGCGGCTGGGTAGCGGCGCCACCCCTTCGAACGGTCCGCTGTTTCCCGAACGAGCCAGCACTTGCTCGATGGATCGAAACAGATCGAGTCGTTCAAGAGAAGAGGGGGCATCGTCGGCTTCGAACGGTTTCAGTGCTTCCTTGACGATTGCATCGCCGGTTTCTTGGCACCCCGTGGCGGCCCTGGCGTAGCGCCTCAGACCGGGAAGCTCTGAATCGATGTAGTCTGCGTGTTTCACAACACTTCTCTTGTCTACTTTGCCGGAGGCGAGGGAACCGAAAAAGATATAGGCTCAGTCGCCAGCAAAGTCTGCGTTTTGTACGCAGTGTGTGGTCATGAAATTGCAGCTGGACCGCGAAATCATCTGCCGTCGCGGCCTATCGGGCCAGGCACGGGCTCAAACCGAAATCGCCGCTTTCCGGGCAAGCTCAGCATATGGCGTTTCAGGTCTTGGTCCGTAGTGGGAGATAACCTCGGCGGCGGCGATGTGACCCAGCTTTGCGC
>MDSW01114508.1_pt1 | contig 11486 bp, 8 predicted proteins | sample 811171 | NCBI WGS metagenome assembly MDSW01 (sample SAMN05326641, study PRJNA326480) | marine metagenome | isolation source: seawater | place: Atlantic Ocean: North West | collected 2012
TCGAATATCTGAAGCAGCAGTTACTCCATCGTTGAGAAGTAACATTCTATCCGCTTTAGAAGCAAGAACGGGGTCGTGAGTTACCATGAGAATAGATATTGGATTTTCTGAATCATGACATAAGTCATGAAACAGTTCTAGAATACCCTCACCAGAACGTGAGTCTAAATTTCCTGTAGGCTCATCAGCCAGTAAAAGAGGACGACGACCTGCCACTGCTCTTGCTATCGCTACTCTCTGTCTTTGACCTCCAGATAATTGGTCCGGAATATGATCAAGTCTATCTCCAAGACCAACTCGAGTCAATGCATCTGCTGCCCTTTCGTTTGATTCAGAATCGCTAGCACCAGATAGGCCAAGAGCTAAAGCAACATTATCCAATGCTGACAGATGTTCAACAAGGTGGAAATCTTGGAAAATCCAACCAACTGCATGTCTTCTAACTTTCACATTTCCTGCAGGATTTCTAGTGCCATATTTGAACTCATTAAGTTGAACTGAACCCGAATCTCCAGCAAGTAGACCTCCTATAATATTGAGAAGAGTAGATTTTCCGCAACCTGAAGGCCCCATTAGAGCCACCAATTCTCCTTGTTCAATCTGAAGGTCAATTCCTTTTAGAACCTCAATTCGACGCCGACCGGACCCAAACCCTTTACGAAGATCGTCTACTTCCAGCAACATATACCTCTGCGGGCTGCCAATGGGAATATAACCATATGTTAAAGAGTGTAAATAAAAAAAACGAGTTTTACTTCTTCAATTCTAATGCCTTTGAATACGCCTGAGAATGAAGATTTGAGACTTGTCTAGCGGAATAAACAGATGCTGCAAGAATCAAGTCTTCTCTCGGAGACCTACGATCGGAACTTTGAGAAATTCTCTCATTATTGATTTTCATTATTGCATTTTTCCATGATGAAATATCAAATGCTGGTAAAATACATGAGGCAGGTGGATGTTCATTTTGAGCGCCTAAATCATTCACAAGAACCGGACAACCTGAAGCCATCGCTTCAACAACCGGAAGACCAAAACCTTCCGCAGCAGAAGGAAAAAGAAGTGCATCGACATGTTGTTCCAGAGCTATCAATTTCTCTTCATCTACCTTACCGTGCCATTTCAAACGAATTCGCAATTTTTCTGCCTTTTCTTTCAATCGTAATTCAGCCTGAGGATCAGATTCTGCTCCGACTTTATGCACAACGATATTTTGGCGAGTTTCAGGATCTAATTCACTAATCACATCAAAAACAAATCCAAGCGCTTTCCTACGATCTTCGCTTCCAACAACCAACAAATGTGTTGAATCATAATCCAATTCGGGCCTTTCTCTCAAATTTAATCTAGGATCTCTTGCTTCTACATCAACACTATTCGGGACAATTTGTATGGGGATTTTGGGCATTAATTGAGCAAGATGTTTTGCAGTTTCCTTACTGATACAAATCGCTAGATCAGCTCGATTTAATCCTCTTTTTAGGCGGCTGATATCCATTGAACGTACTATTCCTGAATTTCTATTTCCTATTTCGATTGGTCCCCAATCTGTTTGCATAATTTTTGGGTCAAGCAAAAAGAGATCGTGGACTGTTATGACAATAGGGCATGAAATGTTCTTTGGAGCTAAATGCGCCTGTTCCTGATCCGTAATATGGATTAAGTCTGGATTTGTATGTCTGGCAGTATTTTTTACATTTCTAGGATGTGTAAACCAACGTCTTCTAAGACGTTTCAACGCACCAACATCATCCATTACGTGATTCACTTCTTGTAATATCTCCCAACCAGAAACTAAGCCGGATTCTAATCTCTGAACTGTAGCATTATGCGCTCGTCCGAAACCAGAAGTGATGGGTAATTCCCCCCCTCTGACCAGAAGCACCCGGTTGCCCATACCCTCTCCACCTTGAATCCTCACTACAAGCCTGACGCTTTGCGCCACCTTGATTCGCGATGATTGAGAAGAAACACCATGGAGCCAGCCAGCCAGCGCCCCTCACTCCTGATAATCAAGGGGTCTTTCTCTCAATTTGGGGGGGCTGAAAGGGATATTGTCCGTCAATTAGAGGCATGGAAAAAATTCTTCAATTTACGAATAGCCACACTTAATTCACATTTTGAACTTGAACAAGAAACTACTCGTCTAGAAATACCATTGTTTGTTCCAGAGTCTACTTGGTCTGAATCTTCTTCTGCATTTGCAAGAATTACAGCAAAATCGAGTAAAACTGCAACTAAAGCATGGAAAAGTTTCCTTCAACATAAACCAGAAGTTATGCAAGACATTGATGCAATTCATCTTGTTACTGGTGCAGGATCAATAGAATCAATCTCAATTATTCCCGAGGATATTCCTATTCATGTTCACATGTTAGAACCAAATAGAGGATTACATGGGGAAACCGTACTATGGGCCAAAATCGATGGAAACCAACCTAGGCCAGTTGCATTAACTCGTATCCTTCTTACTATCCCTCGGAATAGAGATCTAAAACTAGTAAATAAAATTGCAAAGCGTACAAATTCTAGTTTTAGTGGAAACTCAGAATATATCAAAAATAAAATTCTAGAAGTGCATAAAATAGAAGCAGGAGTCCTTCTTCCTTGTGTTGATTTATCTAAATGGATAGTCCAAGAAAATAATCTAATCGGAGATTATGTTGTTACAATCGGTCGAGCCAGTTGGGTGAAAGGAACGTGGGAGTGTATCGAAATGCTTACTGGAACAGGAATCGGATTGGTGCATGTCGGAGGAGGAGATCCAAATGATATCAAACAGTTGAAAGAATTGGCGACGAAAAATAATGTCGCATTTGAAGTCTCTCAAAGGTTGGAACATGAAGAATTAGTACAGTTACTAAGTTCATCACTAGGAGTAGTTTCATTGGCACATCATGAACCATTTGGACTAACACCTGTTGAAGCTCATGCAGTTGGAGTACCTTCTCTGATGGTAAACGAAGGAGGGTTTTCTTCAACTGTTATCGATGGAGAATCAGGAAGGCTGTTGCCTCGTAATGATTACACCGCATGGCATTCTGCTTTGAAAGAGGCTGCAATCCCAGAAAATAGGAAAAATTGGTCAGCAAAGGGTAGAGAAATAGTAAATGATCTAGCTTTAGAACCCGAAGGTAGGGCGATAGAGCTTCAAAAAATAATTCAGCGACTCATTCAATGATTGGACGAGGTTGGGAAAATAAAACAAAACTAAGTGTTAATGCTGAAAATACAAACAGAACTAATGAAGATACAAATCCAATTGAAGGTGGGGTATAGATTCCTAATTCAAATGGTAGCAGGTCAAGAGCTGTCTCTCCTCTTCCTAACTGACCGCCTATTGAACCGAGCATAATTGTCATTAGAAAACCTAGGGATGCAGATAACGCCTGAAGAATCGTAAGACCACGATGTTCCCAAAGTCGATATCCACAAAGACGTCTCCCTGAAATTACGCCACTCCAGAAACCGATACAAAGTCCACTGAACACCATTTTATTCAGAGACATACTACTTTGCCCTCCCATAGATTCAGTGGTAAGATAACCCGTTACAATAGCAGCAGGAATCATCAAAACTCCAAAAATAGAAGCTATGTATGCTGCAGAATCCAGATGTGAATGGACTTTGGATGGTAGCCGTTCACCGAAAGCTGGGACTAATGCTGCAATTGAACAGATTATGGTACCTAAAGTAGCAATAGCAAATGCTCCAACCACCATCTCTGTGGAAATCGCATGAAAAACAGACATGGAAACCATCAGATATCATCTCCTAATGATACAATATAATCTGGACCATAATGCGTCCATTGTTCGTCACTCCATCCTTCAGGACGACGAGGATCACCGAGATTTATCTCAGGAGATAGACTTTGAAACATTCTATCTTTTGATGAATCGAGTGGATTATGTGGGATATTTGAAGATTGCAAATCCTCAGCCATAAATCGTTGAAGAGAAATTAGAACAGATGCAGTTATCATCGCTAAAGCCAACATCAACAATCTAGACGGATTTTCATCAACTGATGAAGAGTTTTCTGTTGACAAAGTAGTCCAAGCGGTAGTGGTTTCAAATTCAGAATTAGAAATTCTCCAACGATATTCCATTGAACCATCCGCTAAAGCAGTTGGGAAATTTACCTCCCATCCATTTGCATTATCTTCAGCTTCCATTGAAGAGATAATCTCAGAACCAGAAATTTTCCACTCTATAGAGGCAGATGTAACATTCATCATTTTAGATTGTAGTACGGTTTCTTCACCAATATTTCTCTGAGTGATTGGAGTCCAATCTAAAAGTTGAGGGAAATTTTCTGGAATTGGACCTACAGAAATTGAGATGCCTCCTTGATCGTTGGTATCACCTAATCTAGCAATCCCATCACCACCATGATGAATTCCAATGTGGAATGTAGTAGTTCCCTCAACAGAAGGAGCAGATAATGACCACGAAACAGATATGCCTTCATCAGGATCTAAAACATATGATTCTACATAATTCGAAGAGCCCCCATTAGAATCAGAAATTATTGCCCATCCTGAATTATCAGGAGAATCATCAACTCCAAATGTTCCGGTAGTAAGGAAAACTCCTACTATTTTTCTTTCTGAAAGTTCCATTCCAACGATATCTGCTGTAATTGTCAACGGACCTCCAACAAAAGTAGAATCTCTATCAGTATTCATTGAAATCACTGCTGATGATGGTAGAGAGACATCTGGATCAGCATGACAGGAACCTCCGCAAGCAAAATCTCGAGTCCCATCTCCATTTCCACCAGGATTAGCTTCCATCACAGGAGAAGAAAGTAAACATGCTAAGATTCCCAAAATCAAAACTCTATGTAAAATTCTCATGAGAATCTCCTCCGAATTCCAATTCCAAATGAAATCAATATCGAGATAATTATCCAAGTGAAAATTAAAGCAGATCCAATAGTGCTTTCTTCGACTTCTGGTATCACAATATCTTCATTTGTTAGTTCTATTGAACCCAAGTTTTCGTTAGAAATAAATTGATTTTCTACACCTTCAATATCTACAGTAATTATGTAAAAATGAGTACCTGCAAGGAAAATAGGATCTTGGAAATCAGTCTCATTAGTTGTAGTAATCAAACTTGCAGAAGATAAATCACTTCTATCCTCCAGTGAAGATGATGATCTCCAAACATAAAATTGAGTTTCAGAGCCGGTCCAATTCCACGAAATATCGATGAACGACCCTTCCTTAATGATTGTAAGATCCGAAATTGTCGAACCTTGGATAGCTTCCAGACTAATTTCTAGGAAATCTATTCCTCCATGTTCGTCAAGAACAGTGAGATTAACTGCTGTAGTTCCTACATCAAATTCATGAGAAATAACCGGACCGGTGTAAGTTGATTCTCCGATAGTCCAGAACCATGCTACAATACTTCCATCCAAATCTGAGGAAGATTGGGCATCAAGAACTGTATCTGATTCAATCATGATTAATTCAGGAATTATGAAATCTGCTGTTGGTGCTAAATTTTCAATAGTAATCTGAGAGCTAGATTCGGTCGTAGTACCTCCAAATCCATCATCTGCAGTAACAGAAACTGTCCAAATTTGCCCTACCCCCAACCAGTCAGTTGGAACTAAACTTTGGTTATCTAATGATGCAATTCTGAAACCATCTCGATACCAAAATGATGTAAATGTTAGAGTATCTGAATCTTGATCTGAAGATGTTACATCAATCTCTAATGGTTCTAGAACGTAAATCCCATTTTGAATATCAATGAATTCAATTTGAACTATTGGATTAGAATTTTCAATCGTCACAGATCTAGTAATATGATTGGACTCAGGGTTTTCGTGATCCGTACTTTCTCCACCATCTATATCCTCCAAAATAATCTCTGCATGCCATACTTGTCCTCGAATAACTTGTCCTGATTCTATAACTAACAGATCGTCAAAATTAGAGTTATGCTCTCCATTAATATGCCAATGAACATGGACTAAAGATAGCGTGTCTCCATCGGGATCAGACCATTCGTATTCTATTTTCAAGTCATCTGAACTCGATGGATTTTCAGGCGTTAAATTTAGAGATTCAAGAACTGGAGGAGCATTGGAAATTGTTCTAGGAGCCGATTCAGTCCATGGAGAAAACTCTATGCCGTCACTTGCTCGAACACTAACTTCCCAAATTTCTCCCTTAGAAGTCTCGGACGAAGATATAGTTGATTCGCCATCAAATTGTGGGATATGAGTCCCATCTTTCATCCATTGAATCTCTACCGATGAAGATAAGTCACCATCCTCATCAAAAAATGTGTAAGACATGAGGATATCATCTGTAGTTACCGGATTTGTTGGTGTAATTGTGAGTGATTGGATTGATGGTGCATTATTCGAACTTCCAATCTGGATACTTGCAGTTACAACGTTTCCAGAATCTTCTCCATCAGAAGGAGTGATACGAACTTCCCAAATATCTCCAGTTCTTGTTGAAACATTAGGAATAGTTGATACTCCATCATAAGTTGAAACTCTGGACCCATCAAGATACCATTGTATGATAGTACCAGATTCAGAATCCAAATCTGAATCTGAAAAAGAATAAGAAATCGTAAGATCGTCTAGTTCAGTAGGATCTGTTGGGGAAATACTGAGACTATTTACTACAGGGGGAGTATTTTGAACAATAATTGGTGCTGATGAAACAGGTGAGCCAGAATCAGTACCATCAGACGGAGTAACTGTAACTGTCCATGTTTCGCCTTTAGAAAGGAAAGATGAAGAAACAGATGAAGAATCATCTAATTGAGTAATTATTGAAGAATCTCTACTCCATTGAATGGTAGTTCCAGATTCTAAATCACCATCTGAATCTGAATAAGAATATGATAAACTAAGAGAGTCGGTTGATGTAGGTAATGAAGGACTAATTATCACATTAGAAACTGATGGAGCTTGATTTTGTGGAGGTTGTTCAGGCACATTGTAAGAGGCTGTATTCCAAGCATCTCCGCCAGTTCCACCCCCATTAACTGCATTTCCTACGACATCAAAAGAAACTGTTCCAGATCCTGATGAAGGTGCTGTCCAATCGACTGTCCAAGATCTTGCGTTTTCAGAAGAATGTGTGACCTTTCCGCTAGATAATTTAGCATTAGTTCCGGGATTAGAAAAACTTCCGGAAGATGCGTCTAAGGAAAACCCACCCTTACTTGTACTGATTTGTGAATTTGAAACAGTAACAGTGAGCGTGTAAGATTGTCCTGGAACATAAGACGATGGCTGGCCACTAAGACTGACCGATGTAGAACTACTAGCACTTCCATGGCAACCACAAGACGGACCAGTATTACCACTAGAGTGTGCCTCTGAAAATGGTGCAGATAATGCCAGAAATAGAACACTGACCATGAACAGTACTCGGCGCGCCAGCATGAATAGAAATGACCATTCGTAGTTATGATATTTCGTTTTCTTCGATTATTGAAAACTAGAAATTATCCGTTGCATTGATGGACGGCATATGATTCGCTTATGTCATGACAAAGCCAATTGAGTCGGTTGCTATAGTAGGTGCCGGAAATATGGGGAGTGGAATTGCACAAAAAACTGCTCAGGAAATGTTTGAGGTACAAATGGTTGATAGAGAAGAACAATGGGTCAACAGGGGCCAAAAAATTATTTCAGATTTTCTTGAAGAGGCTATCGAAAGACGAATCTTTTCTCAATCCCAAGTTGAAGAGATAAAAGCGCGGATATCGGGAGTAATCGGAGTGGAAAACGTTGATCCGGAAACTGATCTTGTTATCGAAGCAGTTTTCGAAGATTTTAATGTCAAAGCAGATGTTTTCCAAATTTTGGATGAAAATTGTGGTGATCAAACTATTTTAGCATCTAATACATCATCTCTAAGCGTTAATGAATTATCAAAAGCAACAACTAGGCCTGATCGATTTGTTGGACTTCATTTCTTTTACCATCCTGCAAAAAATCGACTTGTTGAAGTAATCCCTGCTAGTGATTCATCGGAAGATACAATTTCAAGGGTTGTACAATATTGTAAACAACTTGGAAAAGTAGTTATTGTTTGTAAAGATAAACCCGGTTTTGTCGTTAATCGATTCTTTGTTCCATGGCTAAACGAAGCATGCCTCTTGATGGAAGAAGGTCATGGTACTCCTGCACAAATTGATGCAGTTGCTCGAAAATCATTCAACATTGGAATGGGGCCTTTTGCTCTGATGAACTTAACTGGACCACCAATTGCACTTCATTCAACTGATTATCTCGCTCAACAACTTAACACTCCAAGGTACAATGGTGCTCAAAATCTTCGTGATCTTGTTGACGATAATGCTGTCTGGGAAATTGGTGAAAATGAAGAATGTGAAGAAAAGATGGCATCCATTATTCGAGAACGACTTCTAGGAGCCGTTTTCGCTATTTCTTCTCAAATTGTAGAAGAAGAAATTTGTTCGATGGAAGATGTTGATCGAGGTGCTAAAGTAGGATTACGGTGGGCACTAGGGCCATTTGAACTAATGAATGAATTTGGAATTGATGAAGCATATAGAATGGCTAAATCATATTCTGAATTACATAGTCATGAATCTGAATTTAAACTTCCTCAATTCCTTCAAATTAAAGCTGAAACAGGAAATCCTTGGATGTTTGAATTTGTAGATGCAGAAATCAAAAATGGAATTGCCACTGTAAATATCAATCGACCAGAAGCAATGAATGCCCTTAATGGAACGGTTGTAGAACAATTAGGCGCACTTGTTGACAATTTGAATGAAGATACCACAATTCATACAATTGTTCTAGAAGGAGCAGGTAAGGCATTTGTTGCAGGAGCAGATGTCAAATTCTTTGTAGATAGGTTAGACGAAAATGCGTTTCCAAAGATCTATGAATTTACTGCAGAAGGACATAATGTTCTAGCAAAAATTGAGAATAGTTCGAAGACCACAGTCGCTCTTACTACTGGACTTGCGTTGGGAGGGGGCTTAGAACTTGCATTATCTTGTGATTATAGAATTGGGACAAGAAGAACGCAATTTAGATTCCCTGAAACAAGTATCGGGATTTATCCTGGTCTAGGAGGAACTCAAAGAACCACCAGAATTTGCGGTGTAAATGCTGCTAGATGGGCAATACTTGCAGGCAATTGGATTGGACCAAAACAAGCAGAAGATCTAGGTCTTATTACACACCTAGTTGATCCAGCAGATGTTGAGAAAACAATTGAAGATATTAGTAATCAAGGTAAACCTACAAACAAATACACTGGAGCACCTGTGAGAATGTCAGAAGGTGTACAAGCAGCAATTGAATTCTATTCAGATGATAATATGAACTCAATCATGACAGGTCAAATTCCTGAAGGAAGTATAGAAGGCTATGCAAGTCGACAAATTAAGCAATTATCCAGAACCGCACCCATCGCATTAAGAATGGCTAGTGATTTAATTGATGTTGCAGCATCTACTAATTTAGAAGAAGGATTAGCAGCAGAATTACAAAAATTAGAAGATATATTTGCAACTAAGGATGCATACGAAGGATTGTCTTCACTTATTCAAGGAAGACGTCCTAATTACAACAACGAATAATCAATCCAAGAACTAAGAGATTTTACCTGGAGGAGGAACATACCAAGGAGATCTCCAATTACTAATAGCTCGAAAATATGATTCAAGTAATTTATTCATCTCAATACCTCCTTTCTAAGAGCATCAAATAATTTTCCAGAAATGAATTCAATAAATTCAATCATTTTACCACCGCAAAATCCTACTGAATAATCTTCCATTTTTCTCCTCTTTAACACTCAATTTTTCGCTCCAATCATCTATCCAATCAACAAAATATTTGTCCATTTTATCCTCATATTATACTTGTACCCCGACCTATATCAAAGTATTAGTAAACGTGCAACTACTAGGGTGTAATTTATACACTAAGTTGTTTTGAAAACACCATGGTCGAACCCCCAATGAAGGTATCCAAGCAAGACTTATTGACAATTAACCGGTCAATAGAAACAGTACATGAAATGGGTACTAAAATTCGAAAGTCATTGCAAGAATATTCAGATGAACATACTCATAATACTGCTTGGGAAGTTCAAGCAGGAGTAGAAGCATTAGAGGTCTTTGGATCAAGATGGACTATCGAAATATTAGCAGCTTTGTATGTTGCAGGTGAAAGGCGATTCAATGAATTAAGACATCTATTGAATGGGATTAGTAGTCGCACTCTGTCAGATAAACTCAGGAAATGTACTGATTCTGGATTAATTGAACGAATGGTAGTAGATGGTCCTCCAGTTAGAGTTTCATACAAATTGACAGAACATGGAATGATTTGTGGACGACTATTGGGTCCGTTGGTAGCATATATGAAAATTAGAAACGGCGCTCTAGAGGAAGATGTCTGAACAATGAACCAATGCTTTGAAAATAGAATACCTCTGATTTGATCTCATGCCCTTACTCCAACAGTGGCACCGAAGACACCCTTGGGTCCTCGGTGGGATACTAGGAATTGCTGGAGGACTAGTAGGGTTTGGAGGTGCAGGAAATGGATTTGCCACAAGTGGAACCATTAGTTCTGCAAGTGATTCTTGGGAACATCCTCTAAGAATTAGAATTCTAAATTTACTTGAACGTAAACCAGGACTACCTTATCGTGAATTACAAAGAGAACTTAATGCGGCCAATGGAACACTAAGGCACCATCTAGATGTCTTGATAGCAAATCATTCCGTAACAGTTGTACATGTAAACGGTCGTTCATGCCATTATGCTGGAGCGCCTGCACAAATGGAAATTATGTCTGGAGTAGTAGTGGGTGGAGATGAACATGCTGCTGCCATGATGCCTGTGGGATTATCAACAGTTCAGAAATTGATTGTTGCTCGATTATCAAGAGAAGAATTGCCTAAATCTCAAGCGCAAATGGCAAGAGAATTAGGTAGATCGAGGGCTTCGGTACATTCTGCTGTTACTGTTCTTCGCAGAAGAGGGGTTCTTCATGCTACTGAACTAACACTTGCTCCTCATCTTTCTGGGCTTAGAGATGGTGGAATTGATTACGACTGGTTGGATGGCATGAATCAACTCTAAATTGCCATTATTTAACGAATATTTGTCCGAATACTCTTGAGCCTAAACTTTCGGAGTAGGGGTATGTTCGTACTCCGCCTTCAGGAACATCCGGTTCCGGTGGGTAGTGATGATCCAGATATTTTACTAGCTTGGATATTGGATACAATGGGACTGGTTAGAAGAAGGAACTTTGCCGATGAAGTAGTATCTAGTAGAGGATCTATTCATGGATTAATGAAAGATCATCTTCTTGCAGATCCATTACGTGGATGGGATAGTCAATCGATGATTGATGCAAGTGGAATTAGTTCAACTGCTCTTCATCATCAATTAGTAAAATTACGATCTTGTGGATTATTAGCAACTGTGACTGAAGGAAGA
>MDSW01194873.1_pt1 | contig 11485 bp, 21 predicted proteins | sample 811171 | NCBI WGS metagenome assembly MDSW01 (sample SAMN05326641, study PRJNA326480) | marine metagenome | isolation source: seawater | place: Atlantic Ocean: North West | collected 2012
TAATTACATCGTCAATTTTAACTATATAATTTGATTTAAAAGGGAAATTATTAAGTAATATATTTTTTTTTCTTAAATTTTTTTCAATAAAACTCTGTGTTAGTGAAGTATATTTTAATTTAAGAAACTTATCTAATCTAAAATTAACATTTTCTACTATTTTTATAATTTTTATCAAAACTTATTGAAACTCATTCCTAAATAAGCAGAAATAATACAAATAAATACAGAAATAGAAATATAAAAAAAAGACATAGCAATTTTTCTTGAGACTATTAAATCAAGAGTCTCATAAGAAAAGGCAGAAAAAGTTGTAAAAGAACCCAAAAACCCAATTATTAAAAAGTATTTTATTATTTCTTCAGAGAGATTTTTATAATAACCTAAAGAGATTAAATAACCTATCAAAAAAGAGCCAATAATATTAACTATCAACGTTCCATAAATACTACTTGAAAAGAAAAGTTGAAATAAATTTCCAATTAGAAAACGGCAAATGGCACCGATAGCACCTCCACTAGCAACTAATAATAATTGGAACAAAATAATTTAAACTTGAGGTTGTTCTTCTAACTCTTCTGATGGTTTTTTTTCAATTACAGGCCCACTATCTTTACCCTTAGCTTCTTCATCTCTATCAATAAATTCAATCACTGCCATAGGAGCATTATCACCAAACCTATTTCCAAGTTTAATAACTCTTGTATATCCGCCACTTCTATCTTTGTATCTCTCTGCTAATACATCAAATATCTTTTTTACCATTTTATCATCCTGCAGTATTGATATAGCTTTTCTTCTGGATAGTAATTCATCATTTTTTCCAAGTGTAATAATTTTTTCAACAAATCTTTTTAATTCTTTAGCCTTTGGCAAAGTTGTTGTGATTTGTTCGTGTTTTATTAGTGCATTAGAAAGATTCATAAACATAGCCTTTCTATGTGAACTCGTTTTATTTAGTTTTTTGTTTTTTACGTTATGCTTCATAAATTACTTGTTAAATGGATCTTCATATTTTTTTGCTAATTCATCAATATTTTCAGGAGGCCAATCGGGAACTGACATACCTAAATTTAATTCCATTTGTTGAAGAACTTCTTTAATTTCATTAAGAGATTTTCTTCCAAAGTTAGGCGTTCTTAACATCTCTGACTCAGACTTCTGAACCAGATCACCAATATAAATTATATTGTCATTTTTCAAACAGTTAGCTGATCTTACAGATAACTCTAACTCTTCAACTTTCTTTAATAAATTAGAGTTAAATGAAAGCTTTTCTACTTGAGATTGGTCAGGCATTACTTCAGGTTCATCAAAATTAATAAATGGTTGCAACTGATCCTGTAAAATTCTTGCGGACAAAGCTATTGCATCATCAGGTGTAATCACTCCATTAGTTTCAACTTCAAATATAAGCTTGTCATAATCAGTAACTTGCCCTACTCTGCTATTTTCAACTTTATATGAAGCTTTTATAACAGGGCTAAACATTGCATCTAATTTTATTTCACCAATGATTTTATTTTCATCCTCTGCAACTTCTGCAGAAACATATCCTTTACCAGTTTCCACATTTGCTTCGATTTCAACATCTGCATTTGAGTCAAGTGTCATAATTAATTGATCTGGATTCATTATTTCAGTTTCTGAGTCAGTTTCAAAATTACCAGCTCTTAATTCTCCTGACCCAGATGATTTTAAATACATTTTTTTTAATCCCGGTGAATGAACTTTAACTGCAACAGATTTAAGATTTAGCAATACATCAGTAAGGTCTTCTTTTACACCTTGAATTGTAGAAAACTCATGAACTACACCTTTAATTTTAATTGATGTAATAGCAGCTCCTTGAAGTGAAGATAATAAAATTCTTCTTATTGCATTACCAAGGGTTAGTCCAAAACCTCTTTCAAGTGGCTCAGCTGTAAGAACTCCAACTCTACCATTGCTTTCTTCTACATTAACTTCCATCTTACTCGGCTTTATTAGTTCACTCCAATTTTTTTGTAACACTTAATTGCTCCTTTTATTAAACTCTTCTTCTTTTTCTTGGTCTACATCCATTGTGAGGTATTGGTGTTACATCTTTTATAGATGTAATTACATAACCAATAGACTGCAGAGATCTCAATGCAGACTCTCGACCAGAACCAGGGCCTGAAACTTCAACTTTAAGAGATTTTAAACCATATTCTTTAGCTTTATTGCCAACATCTTCTGCAGCAATTTGGGCGGCATATGGTGTAGACTTTCTTGAACCTTTAAAACCTTTATGACCAGCTGAAGACCATGCAAGTGCATTTCCTTTGTCGTCAGATATAGTTATTATAGTGTTGTTAAATGAAGACACAATGTGAGCTACACCAGATGAAACTTTTTTTTTAATTTTAGTTTTCTTTTTCTCAGTCATTTTAACCTTTAGTTACTTTTTTCTTTCCAGCTATTGCAACAGCTTTACCTTTTCTTGTTCTCGCATTTGTATGTGTCCTTTGGCCCCTAACTGGTAATTTTTTTCTATGCCTAAGACCTCTGTAACAACCTAGATCATTCAATCTCTTAATATCCATAGATATTTTTCTTCTAAGATCACCCTCAACAGAATAACTTTTATCTATTAAATCCCTTATTCTATTTAATTCATCATCATTTAATTCACTTACACGTTTAGATAAATCAACATTAGCGCTGTCACATATATTAGTAGCAATTTTTTTACCAATTCCAAATATATAGGTTAATGCAATATGCACTTTTTTATTGGTAGGTATGTTAACTCCAGATATTCTAGCCATATTTATTGATGTTGAAAATAGATGTGGGTGAATACATGATATAAGAGGGCTTAGTCAAGTGAAGATATTGTAAATATTGGCTGAAATGCATTATTTTTCAAGTATTTTGATAATTTCTGAAGTTATTTCTTCAATTTGTTTAATTCCATTAATTTCATAAAAGATTTCACTATTGTTCACTTTATATGCGTCGGATACAGGCTTAGTAGTGTCTAAATATTTTGAATATCTGATTTGTAAAGCATCTATATTATCATCTTCTCTATCTTCTTCTTTTGATCTGTTAATAATTCTTTCTTTTAGTATTTCGAAGTCAATATCAATATTAAAGATATAATTTATCTCCAAAGATGAATTTTTTAAAAAATTATTTAAAAAATCAGATTGTTCTAAAGTTCTTGGATAACCATCTAAAATAAAACCATTTCTTGTATTATTTAATTTTTCAAGTACGATTTCATTTAAGATAGCATCAGATACTAGTCCTCCACTAGACATAATATTTCTTAGTTCATTGGCTAAGGAGTCCTTTTGAGATATCTTAGAACGTAAGATATCCCCAGTAGATAAATGTGGAACCTTTATATGATCCGATATAAGTTTTGCCTGTGTTCCTTTTCCAGCTCCTGGTGGGCCAAAAAAAATTATATTTTTCAATTTATCTTCTGCCTTTTAACTTTGTTTTCTTTAGAAGATTTTCGTACTGATGCTGAAACAAATGTGATTGAACTTGAGTTATAAAATCAATCATAACTACTACTACAATCAATAATGCTGTGCCGCCCAAATAAAATGGAATTGATGTTCTAGACAGCAAAAATTCTGGAAGAAGGGCAACAAATGTTAAATAAATCACTCCAATCGTAGTGATTCTAGTTAAAACAAAATCAATATAGTTTGCTGTATTTTCTCCAGGTCGAATACCAGGAATAAAGCCTCCATATTTTCTTAAATTTTCAGCTTGTTCATCTGGGTTGAAAACAATTCCGGTATAAAAAAAAGCAAAGAATATGATCATAGCTGCATAGAACAATAAGTATAATGGCTGTCCCCTTCCAAGGTAACTTGATATCAAAATAAATATATCACTTGAAGAACCTGCTCCAAAACCTGACATAGTATTTGGAAGTAGAAGAATTGATGATGCAAATATTACCGGTATAACTCCAGCGGTATTTATTTTTAGAGGTAGATGCGAGCTTTGTCCTCCATAAATTTTATTACCTACTTGTCTTTTTGGATATTGTACAGGCAATCTTCTCTGAGCTTTTTCAATAAAAACTATAAATATAATAAGTAAAAGAACTAAGATTAGTATTCCAAGTATAAAAGCTATACTTAACTCCCCTGTTCTACCTAATTGAAGTGTGCTAATAAATGCACTTGGTAAATTAGCAATTATCCCAGCGGTTATAATCAATGATATGCCATTGCCAACACCTCTTGAGCTTATTTGCTCACCTAACCACATTAAAAAAATTGTACCACCGACTAAAGTAATCACAGTAGTCATCCTAAAAAACATACCAGGTTCAAAAACAATGTTTCCATAGATTGTTTGCATAGACTCTAAGCCAATAGAGACGCCATAACCTTGTAAAGCTGCAATTAACACAGTTAAATATCTTGAATATTGTAAAATCTGTCTTCTACCCTTTGTTCCTTGTTCTTTAAGTGATTTTAAATAAGGGATGGCTGACTGCATAAGTGTCATAATTATAGATGCTGAGATATAAGGCATCACACCAAGTGCAAAAATTCCCATTCTTCCCAGTGCTCCTCCAGAAAATGTATCAAATATTCCTAAAATTCCTGAAGATTGTTGCTCAAAAAATTGTTGAAGTGCAATTGGGTTAATACCAGGTATTGGTAAAAATGTGCCTAATCTAAATACGATTAGTGCACCTAATGTAAAAAGTAGTCTTTGTCTTAATTCAGTAGCTTTTCCAAGAGCACCAAAGTTTAAGTTATTAGCCAATCTATCTGCTGCAGTTGCCATTCTGTTTACTTAGTTAAACTAACCTTTCCACCAAGCTTTTCAATTATTTCTATAGCTTTTTTAGAGGCAAAAGAAATAGTTATGTTCAATGGTTTATCTATCTTGCCTACATTTAATAATTTTAATTTTCCTTTTGATTTATTAAAAATTTTCTTTTCAAAAAGATCTTTTTCACTAATTTGATTAGTATCTAAATTGTATTTTGTAAGTATCAAATTTAATTTATCAAAATTAATTTGTTGTACCTTAGTCTTAAATGGATTTTTGAAACCTCTTTTAGGAAGCCTTCTGTAAAGGGGCATTTGTCCTCCCTCAAATCCACTAATAGAAACTCCTGATCTAGATTTTTGACCTTTCACTCCTCTTCCAGACGTTTTACCAAGTCCTGATCCAGCACCTCTACCTAATCTTTTTCTAGAGGAGGAAAATGTTTTTGTTGATTTTAATTCATTAATTTTCATAATTATTTCAGTTTGTTATTTGATTAATTTTTTTTGATCTTTTAGAGGCAACTGATTTTGGAGACTCTGACATCTTAAATGCATTAAAAGTAGCTTTTAACATATTATGAGGGTTAGAGGTGCCTGTAGATTTTGCAACAACATCCTTTACGCCTAATGACTCAAAAAGTGCTCGCATAGGTCCACCAGCAATTATACCTGTACCTGGAGCTGCAGATCTTAATATTACTTTACCGGCGCCAAATCTTCCAACAATATCATGATGGATTGTTCTATTTTCTTTTAAATGTACTCTTATCATTTTATTTTTTGCATTTTCTGTTGCTTTTCTAACTGCCTCAGGTACTTCCTTAGCTTTTCCAGTGCCTATTCCAACTCTACCCTTACTATCTCCAACAATCATGATTGCTGCAAAACCAAATCTTCTACCTCCTTTTACAACTTTAGCGACTCTATTAATTGTAACTAAATGTTCAGTTAATTCAGATTTTTCATTATCAATCATTTTTACCTCTAAAAGTTAAGTCCTTCATTTCTTGCAGCGTCAGCAAGAATTTTAATTAAACCGTGATATTTGTATTTACCTCTATCAAAAGAAACATCTTTAATTCCTTTTGCTATAATTTTTTTTGCAATTTCTCTTCCAATAAGCTCTGCAAGTTCTTTTTTTGGTAATTTTTTTTCTTTAATAGATTTCTCAATTGAACCAGAACTTGCAATAGTTGTACCTTTTTTATCATCAATTAACTGTGCGTAAATATGTGTGTTAGATTTAAACACTGTAAGTCTATTTCTATCAGAGACTTTTAGCAACTTATATCTGATTTTTTGTGCTCTACTTTTCATAAATATTATTTTTTCTTTCCTTCTTTTCTAAATATAAACTCATCACTATACTTAATACCTTTGCCTTTAAATGGCTCAGGCTTTCTGAAAGATCTTATTTTTGCTGCAGCAGCTCCCAGTTTTTCTTTATCAAAACTAGATAATTTAATTATATTTTGCTTTGAACACTCAATTTTAACTTCTTTCGGAATATCATAATTAATATCATGACTGTAACCAAGTTGTAATTTTAAAACTGATCCCGATACACTTGCCCTATAACCTGTGCCATTTAATTCTAATGTTTTTGAAAAACCGTTTGATACGCCATTAATTATATTAGCAACTAAAGCTCTGGTAGTACCCCAATTTGGATCTTTTTTTGTATTCTCATCTTTTGGAATTACTGTTATGTGTTCATCAGATACATCTATAGAAAAGTTAGATTTTATATTCATACTCATTTCACCAAGTTTGCCTTTAGCAGTAAAGACTCCGTTGTTAAAGTTACATTGCGTATCTTTATTTATTTTAATTGAATTCTTGGCAATCCTTGACATTAAAATACCTCACATAAAACTTCACCACCAACATTATTTTTTCTAGCTTGTTGGTCAGACATAACACCTTTTGGAGTTGATAAAATTGAAATTCCTAATCCTCCATAAGGTTTTTCTAAATCACTAATTTTTGAGTAAACTCTTATTCCTGGCTTAGATATTCTTTTTATTTTCTTTATTACAGGTATACCGTTATAGTATTTTAAATCTATTTTGATTGAATTTATACCTTTTCTATTTTCAACATTAGTATAATCTCTAATGTAACCCTCCTCTTTAAGAACAGAAAGAACATTTTCATTTAATTTTGATTTAAAACAAGAAGTAAAAGTTTTTTTTGCTCTATGAGCATTTTTAATTCTTGCCAACATATCTGATAATGCATCATTAAAAGCCATTACTAAGTCTCCCTACCAACTAGATTTCACAACACCTGGCAAATCACCAGTCATTGATAACTCTCTTATTTTTATTCTTGATAAACCGAATTTTCTATAAACACCTCTTGATCTTCCAGTTAATTCACACCTATTTCTATGTCTAATTGATGAACTATTTCGTGGAAGCTCATTTAACATGTTTTGATACTTAATTCTTTCTTCCAAAGTTAGATTTTTGTCTTTTATTTTTGCTTTTAAAGACTTTCTTTTTGAGCTTAATTTTTCAATTAACTTATGTCTCGATATATTTTTTTGTATTGAACTTGCTTTTGCCATATTTCTCCTAATTAACTTTCTTTTCTACAAAAGGCATATTAAAACTTTTAAGAAGTTCTAATGCGTCCTTATTATTTTTAGATGATGTGCATATGGTTATGTCTAAACCTCTTACTTTATCAATTTTATCAAAATTAATTTCGGGAAAAATAACATGCTCTTTGATACCCATTGAAAAATTACCATTTCCATCAAAACTTTTAGGATTTAGTCCGTTAAAATCTCTTATTCTTGGTATTGCAATATTTACCAACCTATCAAGAAATTCATACATGATTTTGTTTCTTAAAGTAACCATAACCCCAAGAGGCATAGCTGCACGTATTTTAAAACCTGAGATTGCTTTTTTTGCTTTAGTTTTAATTGCTTTTTGTCCTGAAATTAAAGTAAGATCTTCAACAGCTTTATCTAAAACTTTTGAATCTTCTTTAGCATCTCCTATTCCCATATTGATGACTATTTTGGTAATTTTTGGTACCTCGTGAATATTTTGAAAATTTAATCTAGATTTTAAGTCTGATTTAATATTTGTTTTATATTGATCAAGCAATCTACTCATTTATATTTCCTTACCAGTTGATTTGTTAATCCTTGTTTTTTTATCTTTTGAGATCTTAAAACCAACTCTTGTAGCTTTGTTTGAAGACGGGTCGAAAAAGGATAGGTTAGAAATATGAATAGGCATATCTTTTTCGATTATGCCTCCAGGTTGATTGTTATCTGGTTTTTGATTTTTTTTAACTTTATTAATATCAGACACAATTGCCTTATCTTTTTTGGGCAACATTTTAACGATTTTTCCTTTTTTACCTTTGTCTTTACCTGCAAGAACAATAACATCATCACCTTTTTTAAGTTTGAATTTTTTATTCATTAAAGTACCTCAGGAGCTAAACTTATTATTTTCATAAACTTTTTACTTCTTAGTTCACGCGTTACTGGACCAAAAATTCTTGTTGCAATTGGTTCTTCCTGCTTATCTAATATGACAGCAGCATTTTTATCAAACCTTATAGAGCTTCCATCTGATCTTTGAAAATCTTTTGATGTTCTAACTATAACAGCTTTGTATACATCACCTTTTTTTACTTTCGATCTTGGAATAGCGTCTTTAATTGAAACAACAATTATATCGCCTATAGACGCAGATCTTCTTTTAGACCCTCCTAAAACTTTAATACATTGAATCCTTCTAGCACCAGAATTATCAGCCACAAACAGGTTAGATTGCATTTGAATCATTTACTATCTCCATTACTTGGCATAACTATCCAGCTTTTTTGTTTTGAAATTGGCTTTGACTCAATAATAGATACTAAATCCCCAACTTTAAATTCATTATTTTCATCATGAGCATGATATTTTTTTGATCTGCTGATAATTTTTCTATAAAGCTTATGTTTTACTCTTCTTGTAACTTTTACAACAACTGTCTTATCCGAAGATGAATTAACAACAATACCTGACAATAATCTTTTAGGCATTTTTAGCTCCTTGTTTAATGAGAACTTGCTTGTACTGAGTTTTTAATTGAGCAATATTTCTTCTTGTTTTTCTAATAATAGCTGTTTTCTCAAGCTGACCGGTAGATTTTTGAAAATTAAAATTAATTAATGATTTTTTTAAATTTAGAATTTCTTCTTTAATTTTAGATAAATCTTTATTTTTCTCAATCTTTTTTATCATATATTTCTCTCTACAAATTTACATTTAATTGGCAGTTTTGCTGCTGCTAAAGTCATTGCTTTTCTTGCATCATTAATATCAACGCCATCAACTTCAAACATTATTCTTCCAGGTTTTACTCTACATGCCCAAAACTCTACTGAACCTTTACCTTTGCCCATTCTGACTTCGGCTGGTTTTTTTGAGACTGGTACATCAGGGAATACTCTAATCCACATTCTACCAGCTCTCTTTAAATATCTTGTTATTGCTTTTCTAGCTGCCTCAATTTGCCTAGATGTAACTCTTTCTGGCTGCATAGCTTTTAAACCAAAACTTCCATAATTTAATTCATAATTGCCTTTAGCTTTACCATGAATTCTTCCCTTAAATTGTTTTCTGAATTTAGTTTTTTTAGGAGAGAGCATATTCATATTATCTTACACTTCCTTGATCAATTTGTTTTTTTTCACTTGCGTATGGGTCTTTGGTTAAAATTTCTCCTTTATTAATCCAAACTTTTATTCCACATATACCATAAGTTGTATCAGCTTCAGCAGTTGCATAGTCAATATCACCTCTTAGTGTATGAAGAGGGACACTTCCTTCATGATATTTTTCTGTTCTAGCAATTTCTGCACCGCCAAGCCTACCACTACATACTACTTTAACACCTTTTGCGCCTAATCTCATTGCAGATTGAACAGCTTTTTTCATAGCTCTTCTAAAAGAAATTCTTTTTTCAAGTTGATTTGCGATATTCTCTGCAACTAATTTTGCTTCAACTTCAGGTTTTCTTACTTCTTTTATATCTAAAAACACTTCTAAATTTGACATTTTTGCTAGAGTATTTTTAAGTGTTTCAATATCCGCTCCTTTTTTTCCAATAATAATTCCAGGTCTTGAACTATAGATTGAAAGTCTTAATTTTTTTGCAGCTCTTTCAATATTAATTTTAGAAATACTTGCATTTTTAAGTTTACTCTCAACATAATCTTTAATTTTAAGATCTTGATGAAGTAATTTTGTATATTCTGATTTTGAAAACCATCTTGATGACCAAGTTTTATTTATTCCTAATCTAATACCGTGAGGATTAACTTTTTGTCCCATTATTTATTATCCTTTTTTTTCTCTAATCTTTCCTCAACTACAATTGTAATTTTACTGAAAGGTTTAATTATTGATCCAGCTCTCCCTTTAGCTCTAGGTCTCCATCTTTTCATTCTAAGGCTTTTGCCAACATAAGCTTCTTTAATGAAAAGGTTATCTATGTCTAATTGTTTATTGTTTTCTGCATTTGCTATAGCAGCGTTTAAAACTTTTAATACGTTTTTTGATACTCTTTTTTCTGAAAACTTCAGCTGGTTAATTGCATTATTAACTTTTTTATTAACAATACTTTTTGCAATAAAAGATAGTTTAAGAGGGCTAACTCTTATCATATTATCTTTTGCGAATGCTGTTGTATTGTTTTGGTTCATTTCTTTTCGGCCTTTTTATCTGCAGCGGTGTGTCCTTTAAAAGACCTGGTTGGAGAAAACTCACCAAGTTTATGACCAACCATTTGTTCACTAACTGTAACTGGAACAAATTTTTGGCCATTATAAACACCAAATGTCAAACCTACGAATTGAGGAAGAATTGTTGATCTTCTTGACCATGTTTTAATGACCTCTTTTCTTCCAGACTGTGATAACTTTTCAGCTTTTTTTAAAAGCTGCATATCAACAAAAGGCCCTTTCCAAGTTGATCTAGTCACTATTTCTTTCTCCTTCTAATAATAAAAACACTAGTTTTTTTATTTTTTCTTGTTTTTTTACCCTTTGTAGATACACCCCAAGGCGTAACTGGATTTCTACCACCTGAAGTTCTACCTTCTCCACCACCATGAGGATGGTCGACAGGGTTCATAACAACTCCTCTAACTTTAGGTCTAAAACCTAAATATCTTTTTCTTCCAGCTTTTCCTAATTTAATATTTTTTTGATCTGAATTAGATACTTCACCAATAGTAGCTCTTGAATTCTTATTAATATGTCTAATTTCACCTGAAATTAACTTTACTTGAACATAAGGTGCTTCTTTAGAAACTATTTGAGCGGACGATCCTGCTGATCTAATTAGCTGTGCTCCAGCACCTGGTTTTAATTCAATGTTATGAATATTTGTTCCAACGGGAATATTTTTAATTGGTAAACAGTTGCCATTTTTAATTTCAACATTATCGCCAGATTGAAGTTTATCACCTATATTAAGATTTTTAGGTGAAATAATATAACTAAGTTCACCATCATCGTATTTTAGAAGTGATATGAATGCAGATCTGTTTGGATCATATTCATTTCTAATTACTTCGGCTGCAATATTCACTTTATTTCTTTTAAAATCTATTAGACGATATTTTCTTTTAACTCCGCCACCCATTCTTCTTGATGTAATTCTACCTTGGTTATTTCTGCCACCA
>MDSW01083246.1_pt1 | contig 11482 bp, 11 predicted proteins | sample 811171 | NCBI WGS metagenome assembly MDSW01 (sample SAMN05326641, study PRJNA326480) | marine metagenome | isolation source: seawater | place: Atlantic Ocean: North West | collected 2012
ATTTTTTTTTTCACACACTTTTACGACATTAGAAGTGCCAATAATATTTAAATCTATACTTTTAGATATATTTTTTTCGTGCAAGCCCATTGGTCTAGATAATCCAGCACAATGAATAATTATTTTTGGTTTTATTTTTTTTACTATTTTATTTATTGAATTTACACTCATTATATTACATTGTTTTTTTGATGCAAAAAATAAGTTTAGTTTTTTATTTTCTTTTTTTAGAATTTTTACAAATCTACCATCGCTTCCAGTAACTAAAATTTTTAATTTTTTCATAAATATTTTTTTTTATAATCTAAAAAGGTAATTGCATTTAAATCTTTTTTTGAAATAATTGGTTTCTTAGATGGCCATTTTATTTTAAGGCTTTTGTCATTATATTTTATTATTACTTCATTTTTTTTATTTCTATAATTTGTACAAGAATAAATAACATAGTTTTCATTTGCTAAAGTAAGAAAGCCATGAGCAAATCCAGGAGGTATAAACAAAGATTTTGAATTTTTTTCACTTAAAATGCATGAAAAAAATTTTCCAAATGTTTTAGAATTTTTCCTTAGATCAATAGATACATCTAAAATTTTTCCCTTTAAAACAGATATAAACTTACCTTGTGGCTTTTTAGTTTGTATATGCATCCCTCTAATTACATTTTTTTTTGAAAATGATGACACGATAAAAGGGAATTTATATTTAATATTATTTTGTTTTAATAATTCTTTAAAATAACCTCTTTTATCTCTATAAATTTGGTTTTTATAAATTATCAAATTTTTAAATTTAGTTTTTTTAATCATCTATTATAAATATTATAAATTTTAAAATAATTTTTTTTACAACAATCATTACTTTAAGTATACTAATTTATCTGTATGGATTTATATCTTAAAAATACAACATTCGTAATAGTAAGTTTTAAAAGTGAAAATGTCATTTATGAATGTTTAAGTTCTTTACCAAAAGAATCAAATAAACTAGTTATTGAAAATTCAAATAATTTAAATTTAAAAAATGATTTAGAGCAAAAATTTGATAATCTAGAAGTATTAATTAATGAAAATGTTGGTTTTGGTGCATCAAATAATATAGGCATCGAGAGATCAAAAACCCAATTTGCGTTTATTCTAAACCCTGATGTAAAATTTAATGAAAACACATTTGAAAATTTAACTCGAGAATGCAAAAAAATACCCAATTTTGCAATTATTTCTCCAATTCATAGCGAAGAAAAATTTCCCAATTATATTTTAAAAAATAAATATGAAATTATAGATAAAAATATTATTGAAGTAGATGATATAGATGGCTTTTCAATGCTTATTAATAAACATATGTTTCAAGATAATGATTATTTTGATGAAAACTTTTTTTTATATCTTGAAAATAATGATCTATGTTTAAGAGTAAAAAAAAAAGGACAGAGAATATTCATTATAAAAAATTCCCTCATTGATCATAAAGGAGGAGCATCATCAGATAAAAAGTTTTTCGACGAAATAGAATATTTGAGAAATTGGCATTGGATGTGGTCTAAATTTTATTTTCATAAAAAACATTATGGATACTTATATGGTTTTTTTAAAATATTTAGAAATTTATTGTCTGCAATGATAAAAACATTTTTATATTTTGTAATTAGAAATCATAAAAAAAAAAGATTTTATAAAGCTAGATTAAGCGGCTGTATAAATGGTTTATTATTAAAAAAATCCTGGTATAGGCCAAATATTTGATTTAATAAATTGAGTTATAAAATAAAATAATATAAATCTGAGTAAATAATGGCGGGGTAGCTCAGTTGGTTAGAGCGCGGGACTCATAAGCCCGAGGTCAGTGGTTCGATCCCACTTCCCGCTACCAAAATTAACTAAATGGTAAATTTTAATAAAATTATTAATTCTTTTTTATTTATAGCGATTGTTTTAAGTATTATATTTAGAGTTTACAATATTAATTATGATGATTTATGGTTTGATGAAATAGCAACTTTTTGGGTAACGGATCCCAATATTTCATTTAGTGATTTTATTGAAAGAAATAATATTTCAGAAGGCTCACCTTATTTTTATTACTTTCTAATTTACTTTATACATAAAATTTTTGGATATGATCCAGAAATAGGAAGGTATTTATCCTTTTTTTTAGGTGCATTAAGTATATTTAGCTCAGCTTATTTATGTTTGTTAATAAAAAAAAATAATTCATTTAAACTTTCACTTTTTCTTCTAAGTTTTAATGTTTTCTTAATTATATATTCAATGGAATTAAGATTATATATGCTTCTTTTTTTCTTAAGTTCATTAACATTAATTTTTTTTATTAAATATTTTGAAGATTTAAAAAATAATAAAGATTCAAACTTAATTTTGTTATTTTTGGCAATTTCTCAGATATTGAATTCTTTTACTCATCCATTTTCTATAATAATTTTTTTTTCTATCTCTCTCTTTCTTTTAATTAATTATTTAAAATATAAAATAATATATAAAAAATTAATCTATTCATTAATAATTACTTTTTTTTTAATTTTTTTGTTCACATTTTATTTTTATATAATTAATGAAAATTTTTCAGATTATAACTGGGTTATTCAGCCAGGAATAAAATTTTATACAAATTTTTATTTTTCTAAATTTTTTGGATCGCGATTACTAGGTGTAATTTATTTAATTCTTCTATTTTATTTAATTATCAAATTTAGAAAAATAGTTTTTGACTTTAATGGTTCAATTAGTTTTTTATTTTGTATGATAATTTTATCATATAGTCTACCTTTGATCTTTGGACTTTATAAACCAATAATATTAGGACGATATATAATTTTTGTTTTAATACCTATAATTTTATTAATTTCAAATTTAATTTTTGAAATCAAAAATAAGTCTTTAAAAAATGCCTTTATAGCTATGTTAGTTTTATCGACATCTTTAAATCAACTAACCGAAACAAATGTAAAACAATTTTTTTCTGAAAGAAATCATTATAAACCAGAATATAAAAAAACTATGAATTATTTAAATAAGTCAAATACAAAAAATTATTCTGTCTTAGTAAATTTTAGCAGTTATAATAAAAAAGATATTAAAGAAAAAGCTTACTTAAATTATTTATCAATTTTATCAAAAAATGAAAATTTAAACTTACGACCAATTAAATTTGAAGAAATAAATAAAAAAAAAATAACTAATTTATGGATTTTATGTTCTAAATTAGTAAATAAAAATTGCGCTATATCAAATGAAGACTTAGATATTGAATATACTGTTTTAGATAGAAAAAAATTTATTAATTTAGATGCTATATTAATTTCTTTAAGTAATTAGAGTACTTACAATCACCATAGAATCTAATTGCTGATAAGACATTTTTTTTTGTAATCCATTTATTTTTTAAAGATATTTCTTCAAGACAAGCAATTTTGATATTTTTTCTATTTTCCATATCAGAAACAAATTTATTTGTATAATAATAACTATCCACTGACCCAGCATCAAACCATTTGCTATTTAAACCAATAATTTCTGCATAAAGTTTGTTTTTTTCTTGATATTTTTTTAACAAATCGGTTATTTCCAATTCTTTTCTCTTTGAGGGTTTTAAACTCTTTGAATATTTTATTACTTTATTATCAAAAAAATACAAACCAGTAATAGCTTGATTAGAGTAATACTTATTAGGTTTCTCTTTCATTCCAAGAATTTTATTTTTAGAATTTATTTTAGCTACTCCATATAATTTAGGTTTTTTTACCCTATATAAAAAAACTTTTGCACCACTTTTAATTTTAGTAGCATTTAAAAGTTTCTTAGCTAAAGATTTGCTATAAAAAAAAATTATCTCCAAGTATTAAAGCAACATTGTATCTACCAATAAATTTTTTTCCTAAAATAAATGCGTCTGGAATACCTTTTGGATAAGACTGTTCTTTATATTGAATCTTTATTCCTAAATTTTCTCCATTCTTTAAAATTTTTTTATATAAATTAGTTTGTCCCTTATTCACAATTATTAAAATATCTTTAATTTTTGCAAGCATTAAAGTTGATAAAGAATAATAAATTAAAGGTTTATCATAAATTGGTAAGAGCTGTTTGTTTACAGCTTTTGTTAAAGGACTCATTCTAGTTCCGTGACCACCAGATAGTATTATTCCTTTTTTAATCATTCTTATATGCCCAATCTTTTTAGAATATCTCTTTTATTTAAATTAGAAAAATAACTTCTATTAGATAGATACCATTTGAAAGTATATTTTAGACCATCATCTAATCTTGTTTTAGGCCTCCATTTTAAAGATTTAAATATTTTGTTACTATTAAGTGAATATCTATTATCGTGGCCAGGTCTATCTTTTACATATTTAATTTTTACATTTTTACCAACATTTATTTCATTTTTTGCAATTTTAAGAATTTTATTTACCAAGATATTATTTTTTAAAACTATATTAGAGCCAATATTATAAAAATTGCCTAGTGAACCATTTTTATAAATTTTTAACAAAGCTTCACAGTGATCTTTCACATAAATCCATTCTCTTTGATTTACACCTTTTCCGTAAATCGGAAGAGCTCTATTATTTAAAACATTATAAATCATTTTAGGAATAAGTTTTTCTGGATGTTGTTTAGGACCATAGTTATTTGAACAATTCGTAATTATAGCTGGGAATTTAAAAGTTCTTATATATGAGTATACCAAATGATCTGAAGAAGCTTTTGAAGCTGCATAGGGTGAACTGGGTTTGTATGGATCATTTTCTTTAGATTTTCCTTTAAGCTTATCTCCAAACACTTCATCTGTAGATACATGAATCAACTTAAATTTTTTTTTTATTTTACAATATGTCTTACAAGCCTGAAGCAATGAGTAAACTCCAGTAATATTGCTATTAATAAAGTGTTTAGCGTTATCAATCGACCTATCAACATGCGTTTCAGCAGCTAAATTAAAAACACCATCAGGTTTAAATTTTTTTAGAATTTTTAATATTTTTTTTTGGTTATTAATATTACAACTAATAAACTTATAATTTTTATTTCTTTTAAACTCTTTAATATTATAAAAATTTGACGAATAGCTTACTTTGTCAATATTAATAACTTTAAATTTATTATTCAGAAGTAATTCTATTAAGTTACTTCCTATAAAACCCAAACCTCCAGTTACTAAAAATCTTTTCATTCTTATTTTTTACAACAATTACTAATTTAAGTATACTTACTCAACGATCTTAATGACCTGGAAATTCAACTAAATTTTCTATTTTGTATCCCTCTTTAATTAAATTATCACATCCTCCAAGATCAAATAGATTAATAACAAATATAAATCCAGATACTTCTCCTTTTGACATTTTTACCAATTTAGCAGCTGCTTTTGCTGTTCCTCCTGTAGCAATTAAATCATCAATTATTAATATTGAGTCTTTTTCATTAATTGAATCTTTATGAACTTCAATTGTGGCAGTTCCATATTCAAGTTCAAAATCTACAGAATGAGTATCAGCAGGAAGTTTATTTTTTTTTCTAAGCATTATAAATGGTTTTTTTAGCAAATAGGAAACTGCTGAAGCAAAAACAAAACCCCTAGACTCTATAGCTGCAATTTTATCTATTTTAAATTTTTTTGATCTTTCAATAATTTGATTTATTGTTTCAGCAAATGCTTTTTCGTTTTTAATTAAAGTGGTTATGTCCCTAAATAATATCCCTTTTTTAGGGTAGTCTGGTATTGATCTAATATAATCTTTTAAATCCATAAATTTTTGAGTTATAAATAATTAAATCATTTTAAATAATATGACAAATAAATTAGCAATCATAGGCGGAAGTGGTCTTTATGATGTAGAAGAGTTTAAAGATAGAGAGTTTTTAGATATCAAAACCCCTTGGGGATCAACCTCAGATCAAATTTTAAAAACTAAATTCAATGGTAGAGAAGTATTTTTCCTTCCAAGACATGGTAAAGGACATTTTATTTCACCTTCAAAAATAAATTTTCGTGCAAATATAGACTCACTCAAACAATTAGGAGTAACAGATATAGTGTCAATATCTGCCGTTGGATCACTAAAAGAAGATTTAAATCCTGGTAAATTTGTTATAGTTGATCAATTTATTGATAGAACTTTTGCAAGAAATAAAACTTTTTTTGACGATGAAATTGTAGCTCATGTTTCAATGGCATATCCTACTTCAAATGGCTTAATGAATGCATGTGAGGAGGCAATCAAAAAGGAAAAAATATCATATCAAAGAGGAGGAACATATGTTGTTATTGAAGGACCTCAATTTTCAACACTAGCAGAATCAAATCTTTATAGATCTTGGAAAGCTGATGTTATTGGGATGACCAATATGCCAGAAGCAAAATTAGCTAGAGAAGCTGAGATTAGATATGCATCTGTCTCGATGGTAACTGATTATGATTGTTGGCACCCAAACCATGAAAATGTTGATGTTGAATTAGTTATTAAGGTTTTGTTAGGCAATGCTAATAAAGCAAAAAATATGATTAAAAATTTAATTAACTGTTTTGAAAATCATATTGATAAAGAAGATCCAACAAATAATTGTTTGGATGTTGCTATTATTACTTCACCAGAAAAAAGAACCAAAAAAACTAAAGATAAATTAAAAACGATAGCAGGAAGGGTTTTAAATAAATGATTGAAACTTTAATTGTGATCGAACTTTTAGCTTTAATTTGGTATTTGACTAATAAATGAATAAAAAAAATATTTTAAATGGATCCTGTGGATGTGGAAATGTAAAATACAAGATTGATGATAAACCTTTGTTTACCCAAGCTTGTCATTGTAATGATTGTAAAAAATCTACTGGTTCGTCATTTGTAATTCATACAATGGTTCTAGAAAATGATTTAAAAATAAGTGGAGATATAGCATCCATAGAACTGCCAACAGGTAGTGGGAAGGGCGTTAATGCTTATTTTTGTATAATCTGTAGGGTTTATGTATTTTGTAAGTACAACATTTCTAAAGGAAGAGTTGCAATTAGAACCCAAACTTTAGAGAAAACAATTGAACCTCAAGCTCACATATTTGTTAAAGATAAAGATCCATGGATTGAAATTACAAACAAAGAAATTTGTCATGATAAAATGTACGACAGAGAAAAAACCTGGTCGAAGGAAAGTCTAGAGAGAATCAAATGAGAATAGATGGGAAAGAATATCGAACTATTTGGTTTGAAAATAAAATAGTTAAAATAATTGATCAGACTAAACTTCCACACCAATTTGTTATAAAGAAGCTTAAAACTATTAAAGATGCAATTCATGCTATAAAATTTATGGAAGTGAGAGGCGCTCCACTAATTGGTGCTACAGCTGCATATGGATTAGTATTATCTATTATTGAAAATAATGATCAATCTTTTTTAAAAAAATCTTCAAGAGAATTAATAAATTCAAGACCAACAGCAATTAATCTTAAATGGTCTATAGACAGAATGATGAATAAAATTTCAGGAGTTAACAGTGATAAAATTTTAGAGATAGCCTTAAATGAAGCAAATAATATATGTGAAGAAGATATAAATTTTTGCAAAAATATTGGACTTAATGGTTTAAAATTGATTGAGGAAATTTATAAAAAAAAAAAAGATACTGTTAATATTTTAACCCATTGCAATGCAGGATGGCTTGCTACGATTGACTGGGGAACTGCAACTTCACCAATATATCATGCGCATAAAAAAGGAATTCCCATTCATGTTTGGGCAGACGAAACGAGACCTAGAAATCAAGGAGCAAATTTAACTTCTTATGAGCTTAATGAAGAGGGGGTAAAAAATACAATTATTGCAGACAATACAGGTGGTATTTTAATGCAAAAAGGTGAGGTTGATATGTGTATTGTTGGAACAGACAGAACACTATCAAATGGCGATGTATGTAATAAAATAGGGACATATCTTAAAGCTTTAGCAGCTTATGATAACAATGTTCCCTTTTATGTTGCATTACCAAGTTCAACTGTCGATTGGAATACTAAAGAATATAAAGATATACCAATAGAGAAAAGAAATTCAGAAGAACTTTCTCATATTGAAGGCTTAGATGAGATTGGAAATGTTAAAAGGGTTCGAATATATCCAAAGAAGAGCGAAGCTATGAACTTAGCATTTGATGTAACTCCAGCAAAATACATTACTGGTTTCATTACTGAAAAAGGAATTTGTAAGGCATCGGAAAAAGAATTAAAAAAAATCTTTAAATAAACTATCTCATTGAGGCAGCAATATTTCCACCATCAACAGTTAAAACTGCACCAGTAGTTTTCTTTGAAATTGCTAGATGAAAAAAAGCTTTTGCTACATCTTCAGCTTTTACCTCTTTTAAAAGTAAGTTTCCCTTCATATATCTATCTGTCGAAACTTCTCGTGCTTTTGCTCTTGATTTAATCATAGCATCATTTAATAAACCACTTCTTATTCTGTCAGCATTTACTCCATTAGATCTTATACCTAAGGAACCGTAATCAACAGCATATTGTTTGCATAAACTTAACAAAGCACTTTTAGGAAGACCATAGGGTCCAAAATTTTTTCCAGGATTAACAGATTGTTTTGAAATATTAAATAATAAACAGCCTTGAGTATTTTGTTTTTTCATAATTTTAATGGTTTCGGATGCACAATTTTGGTGAGAAAAAAAATTGTCTTCAAAACTTTTTCTTAAAATATTATCCTCTACTTCAGCTATTGATCCACCAACTGCAGTTCCAGCATTTGAAATTAGAATATCAATTCCACCATATTTTTCACTTATTTTTTTAAAAGCTTTTTTAACACTATTTTTGTTCCTTACATCACAGTGTAAACAAAGATCTTTAATTCTTGACTGTACTTCTTTTACTTTTTTTGCATTGTAATCAAGTAAAACTATTTCTGCTCCATAACTTTTAAAAAGTTTATAGGTTGCTGATCCTATGGCACCAAATCCTCCAGTGATTACAACAATATTTCCTTGAAGAATTTTTTTAGTTTTTTTAATTTTAGCTTGTTCCAAAGACCAATATTCAACATCAAACATATCTTTTTCAGATATAAATTTATATTTTGTAGTTTCTTCTACAGAAGTAATTACTTTTGCATTAGTTTCAGTTAAATCACCTGCAATTTTTGCAGCATTTAGGTTATCACCAACGGTAAATAATCCAACATTTTGAACCAGAATTACTCTTGGAGAAGTATCAAGCATTGTCTTTTTACCTTTTGCCTTTTTTTTATTATCTTTGAAATATTTTACATATTTCTTTCTATAATCTTGAAAGTTTTTTTCTGCTAATTTTTTAAAATCTTGAATGCTTGAGTTTTTCTTTGGAGTTATAACTAATGGGAAAGGCTTAACTCTAATAACATGATCTGGTGTAGCAGTCCCAATAGCTGAATATCTTTTTACTTCTCTGCCATTTATAAAATAATTTAAAGTTTTATTAGATCTATAGTTAAGGATAAATTTTTGATCTTTTTTTTCTGATAATAATCCTCTTAAAATTGGGGCAATTTCATATGGTTTAAATTTAGTATTATATTCTTTTATTTGTTTTATTTTTTTTCTCTTAATTTTGTTTACAGTTTTTTCTGCAATTGAAATATATTTAATCATTAAATCATAAGATTTTTTAGCATCATTATCAAAAGTGAAAATTCCATGGTTTAAAAGTATTAAACAATTTATTTTTGGATTCTTTGAATAAACTTCATCAATTTTTTTTGCTAAACCAAAGCCAGGCATAATATAGGACACAATACTAACTTTTGGTCCAAAAATTTTTTTACATAAATCTTTTCCATTAGGCCTATTAGTAACATCCATTATTGCGTCTGAATGTGTGTGATCTACAAACTTAAAAGGTAAGAAAGCATGAAGAAATGTTTCTACAGAAGGGTTTGGGGATTTTATATTTATTAAATTTCTTTTTTGATAGGCAACCATATCTTCATCACTAAGATATTTTTTATTTTTAAGTGATAGCAGAGGTTGTAATTTTACTGCAGGCAAACCTTCGGGTTCAATTTCAGCCATATCCCAGCCACTGCCTTTAACACAAAGGACATCGTATTTCTTCCCATCTAAATCTTTAACTGATGTTTTTACGGAGGTATTTCCACCCCCATGTAAAACAAGCTCACTATTTCTCCCTAATAATCTTGTTGTATATACACGAAGAGCCATATCTTTTGAGTGCCCAAGAGCCTTATACTTTTTTATATATTTATTTGCTTCTGAGTTTGACCAATTGTTTTTCAAAATTACTTCTCCTGTGAATAAGTTTTACAGTAGTTTTTTATTTGAAAGAAGTAAAAAAATTTGTTTAGGTATTGATAGTAAGTAGAATCAGGAGAACTAAAAAATGGTTAAAAAAGTAGGAGAGCATGTTACTTTAGATATTATTGGTACAAAAAAAGAATATGAGCCTTCATTTTTTGAGTCTTTAGTTCATAAAATAGCAAAAAAAGCAAAAGTTACTGTCTTGAATATAGCTAAGTATAAGTTTGAGCCACAAGGTTTTACCCTGGTAGCTTTGTTGGCTGAAAGTCATATCAGCTTTCATACTTATCCAGAAAAAGGTATTATAAGTTTTGATTTTTATACCTGTGGAAGAGTTTCTCCATCTATAGCTCTAGATGTTCTTAAAAATGAAATTGATCATAAAAGAATAATTAAAAAAGATATTACTAGAGATACAATCTCCCATTATCATGACATTACAAGTACCAAAGGTCTGCAAAAAAAATATTTAGTGAAAGAAGTTTTGGAAGATTTTACATCCAAAGTAGGCCAACATATTGAAATTCTTGATCTTGTTGAATATGGAAAATCTTTATTTATAGATAATGATTTACAAGTTACAGAGAGCGATGAACATATTTATAGTGGAACTTTTGTTAACTCATCACTTAAATTAAATAATAGTAAAGACAGGGCAGCAATTATTGGTGGTGGAGATGGTGGTGTAGCAAGAGAGTGTATTTCAAAAGGTTTCGGTTTTATTGATTGGTTTGAGTTAGACCCTGAAGTCGTTGAGGTTTGTAAAAAACATATTGGCTCTATAGGTAAAAATGCAACTGAAAAAAATTCTGTTAAATGTGTTTGGGGAGATGCTTTCGAAAGTATAAAAAAAGTTGAAGATGATAGTTATGATAAAATATTTATTGATTTAAATGATGATCAATTTTGTATAGATCTTGCGGCTAAAAATATGAATTCGTTGGTTAGAATTCTAAAACCCGATGGAGTTATAACAGCTCAAGTTGGAAGCCAAGATAAAAAACCAAAACAAGTGGATAATTGGTTGAATGTATTTAACAAAAACTTTGGTAATGCTACCTTAGATAGAGTATATATCCCTAGCTTTGACAGTTCTTGGAACTTTTATTCATCAATTAATCATTAATTTTATCTTTTTAAATCTCAAATTTTGTGGAATAATACCTTTTAA
>MDSW01142207.1_pt1 | contig 11482 bp, 8 predicted proteins | sample 811171 | NCBI WGS metagenome assembly MDSW01 (sample SAMN05326641, study PRJNA326480) | marine metagenome | isolation source: seawater | place: Atlantic Ocean: North West | collected 2012
GCGCGCGCGCGCGCGCGCCATCACGCGCGCGGCTGCGTGCGCCCGCGCGCGCGGCAGCGCCCACGCCTGGTGTACGAACGTGCCCGCCGCGTCTCGACTCGTGAGCATCGAACGCGTCGCCTGGAGGACGCGGAGAGCTCGCGACCCTCAAAACACTGCGCTCCCTATCAAAACTCAGGATGTTGAACGTTGGGGAAAAATTCTCAGTTTTTCGCCCGGAAAGGGACGGAATTCCGTCCCTGAACGAGACTATCAAAGATACTGTAGTGTACTGTAGTCTATCATACCTTCGTACAATAAACGCGTTGTAGTATGTACGTGTACTGTACACGTACAGTACGTGTAGAGTGCTATGAAGATGGAATACCGAAGATAGTTGATTGAACGTTGTACGTGTACGTGTACGTGTACACGTACGTGTACTTTTATCTTCGTACGAAAGTAAGTTGTCTTCGTACGAAAGTATTCTTAGTATCTTCGAAGATACCTTCGTACGAAGGTAGATAGTTAGATACTGTACACGTACTGTACAACTACACGTGTAATAAACTGTGTAGCTGTGTACGAAGGTACTTTAGTCCAGACACTGTCCAGACCGTGACCAAAATCCTGTACCAGAGACAACCACTTATCCCTGAAAATTTCAACATTTGAAGCCTGGGCCCTAGGCTCAATTTCTTTGATCGGTGAAAATTATGGTTCAACACTTTTTGACCGCAGACTCTCTTCGAAAGTGCTACTGTATACTGAATCCAACAGAGTACAAATGGAACATCATCAAGTCGAAACGAGGCATTTCGCACTGTTCTAGTCAGTGCCACCAGATCGATACTGAGAACGAACTTGACAGAGAGTGTACAGAGTGATACCAATTAGCTGGAATATATATCATGTCACCAGGTTCCAATACACAGTCGACAAAAGGTGTTGAAACAAAACTAGGAAACTTCACTGTCAGATTAGCTGCTCCTGATTGCATGTCAACAAAGCTGGAGTTTCGTAGCTTGTAGTCCGGGTGAAGATACAGAGTTTGTGCTCTTTCAGGAGCATACATTCGGATGTATTTTAGCCCAACAACCTGAGAAAGCAAATTATGGTATGGATCCTTGTGAAGTGGACTCACAGTACCTGCAGGTCCAAGCCACGCATTGATTGATTTGATACCTTCTTCAGATGTATTCCACCGATGCGTTAAGGAGCAGTAGTCAGGAAGATCTAAATCATTCAGAAGTGTTGGGACTTGATTAAAAAGAGGGTGCTGTGCAAGATACCCTGTGCAACTGCCTGGGCGGATCGCGCTGTAACTGTATTTTAAGGACTTGTCCTGATGCACATGTGGGAATCTAAGCTTAGGTTGTGAGCCATTCACAACAATACTGTCAAATGTATTGCTTTTTACAGCATCTTGTGGTTGCAAAGGTCGGATGTACCTATCTAAATAAGACGACAGTGACATGAGCTTCTGTGTCCAATTCGCATGAAGATAGTGCATTCCCAACTCAACAGGCACTGTTCGCAAACCTGCCATAGCTGTGAGATAATCAGAGTTTCGCCAGCGACATAGCGCTGGCCAGTGAGACACAGCTCCAGAGATTAAAACTGGAGCTCCGGCATTTTCAGTGCACTTGGGCATGTACGAGCGAAAAAAATCAAGAAGAGAAGGGTTTCTGCATAGGTGGTGCACCTGACCACAAAGCAAGTTTGTAGTGTTCGAAAGCGAGCCCGGAGGAAGCAAAGATTGGAGACTGCCAAATTTATCCTCCCCAATATACCATGTACGCTTAGAACTGTGCAATGAAACTAAGCATTCTCTGTTTTTCACATCTGCAGTGCAAGAAGAAGATAGCCGACAGGAAGTGCCGTAGAAAAACACTTTCTGAAAAGGTTCGTGTCCACGTGAGTGTATTTCACCTTGGCGAAGGTCAGAGATAAAAGAATCGATATTTTCATTCAAATTATCATGATCATGATTACTGCCCAGTAAACCAGCAACATCTAAGGACTTTGAAACGATTTTTCTTCTCACATGTGGCAAAAGAACTCCTGCTGCTTGTGCTATGAATGGTGAAATATTGTATTTCATTTTCGATTCTACTGATACGAAAAGCAGGGAAGAGAACATGTGCAGTTCTCTCCACTCGGGATCAACATCCCTCCAGTCTCCTAAATGCAGTCTTTCCATAGAGATGTGCAAATTTGATGTGATCGCAGCTAGCAAATCGATGATGCGACGCTTCGCAGCGGTCACACTGACTTCGCTTCGGTGGAAGAAGTTTTCGCAGGCAATGCTCGACAAATCGGCGATAGCAAGCAGAAAAGCGCGAAAGGCACAGGACCCACCAAGAACACGCAGACCTATTTTAAGGGCAGATATGCGGGGGCTATTTTGTGCCTGCTGCAGCAGGGAGTACATCAGTTATCGGTGGTTCAAGGCACTGCGCTGGTAAGTCTTGGATTTACAGTAGTTTGCCCAAGTACTGGGCGAATTACGAAGAACACCCATCCGTACACGATCGTCCTTCGAGCACGACGAAGAAAATACGGAATCGAGGTGTCGAGTCGAAGCAGCACATAAATAAGAAACGACGAGCCAGCAGAACGGGTTGTACTTGCTGAAGAGACGTCAGTAGCTCAGTACAGCGTTGTACTCTACGCAGACCAGAAGGTGGTCACCCGGTTAATGATCGGCTCTTTTTCTACGATGACTACGTGTACGTGTACAGTACACGTACAATAACACTATCTTTTTAGCTATCTGAGATAGTCTATCATATTAAGTAGTACTTTCGTACTTTCGTACGAAGATAGATTTGAACGTAGTCTAATATGTAAAAGTAGTCTAGCTAGCTAGGTAGCTAGGCAGGTAGGGCTACTTCCGGAAGTACTTTCGTACGTACGAAAGTACTTTCGTACTTTCGTACTTTCGTACTACTTTCGAAAGTATAAATACCTTCGAAGATATCCGATAGCTAGACTACGTAGTTCAGCCGCCGAGCCTCAGACCACTATCAACGCACAACATACCCCCGCGCAACGTCCGCGCTATTAAAGACTTTGTCGCAATGACTGACCCAGATACTTCTCCCGACCCTGACTTCATCAATAAGCACCCGCTCGAGCATACTTGGACCCTTTGGTTCGATAATCCGAACGGGTAAGTTTGCGTGTTATTTGGTCCCTGGTGCATCTCTTAGCTCATGGACATCTCACCGTATTCACGCAGGAGGCAGAAACAGGCAACTTGGGGTCAAACTCTCCGTAGCGTATACACGTTCAATACTGTTGAAGACTTTTGGTGTCTGTACAATAACATTCTGGCTCCAAGCCGTTTAATTATGGGTACCGATTTTCACCTCTTCAAAGAAGGAATTGAGCCGAAGTGGGAAGACAGTAAGTGTGCGAAGGGGGGTAAGTGGACTTTTTTATTTCCAAAGAGCAAAGAACCCTCCATGCTCGACGACTGCTGGCTGAATTTGCTGCTAGCTACCATCGGCGAGCAGTTCTGCGAGCCAAGTGAAATCTGTGGAGCAGTTGTAAGCGTGCGGCAGAAGCAGCACAGAATTGCTCTGTGGACGAAGACAGCTTCGAACGAAGCTGATCAAATGGCCATCGGACGGCACTTCAAGACAATTCTCGGTATGCCTGAAACCGAGAAGATTGGTTACATGGTGCACGATGATGCTATCCGATTGGAGCGCCGAGCAAAGGACAGATATACAGTATAAGCAGCCTTGCGGTGCCACCTGTGCAGAGCTAGTTTATCTAGCTAGTCCCTGAAGAACATTTTGACGATTCCCTGTTGTTCATATTCATGATATATGCACTTTCAGTATACATCTCGTAAATCGTACTGCAGTTCATTTCTACATGAATTAACAAGCTATCCATACACCATAAAGAGATGGTGCACGAAGTCAACGTGAAATCATGGTAAGAAACGAACTTACTGTAGCCTCGAAGATACATTCTAAAAAGAATAGAAAGCCGAGATACAAACCATTTTCACACGCCATCACAGAAACACACGATAGTGCAGTCTGCTCCGGCAGTAAACAGCCATGGTTGTGCAGGGTGAAAGTCACAGTCCAAAATTCCCTCACAATCCTTCAGAGCGTGAGATCTAAGAACTTTTACTGGGACAATTAATGCATTTTTTTCGATTTCAGAATATACAAGTCCGTAAAATATTTGAGCCGTAGTATCATCAGAAACTGAGGCAAAGAGCGGATATCTTCTATGAAAGGCGACGCTCTGGAAACCAACCGCGGAAGAAATAAGTTTGTAGAAAGAAAATACAAGTTACAAAGTGTAGTGTAAATAAATGTCACCTTGACCGTACTATGATGTGAAGCAAGAACTCGGTATGGTGTATCAGAGAAGTCCATATCAAACCTGCAAGAAAAACCGTCAAACAGAGAACCTGCGTTTAGTCCCTCGAGTAGAACACTTACCAAGCAAGCCTCCCATTACTACAACCGACTATTATGTTATCACCTGCCGAAAAAGTGTCACCATACAATAGTACATTTCTTACTACTATTACTTGCCACCGAAGTGTGTAGCGATGCAGCTAATTGAGCTGCCACTGGACATCTTTTTCACAAGAAACTGTCGGTGTAAGTCGTAAAGGTACACTTTTGAACGAGTACTGACGATCAACCAAGGTCGTGACACGTGGAAGACAGCTCTCTGTATGGGCACACTGCATTAAGAGAGAGCTAGTTCAGTTTGAATATAAACTAGAGTGCAGTATTGAAGAATAATTCTTGGCACACTTTTGCTGCTGGAAAACAGGCCGAGTCGTCCTCCTGCGTTGACAAGAAATAAATTCAGGTTATGAAGTATATATAGTAGCGGAGCCTGACCTCGATAAACTGTGCACCAAGATATTGTTTCCCTTCGGAACCAAAGTTGCAAAATAGTCGCTGTTGTCGGAACATTTAATCAGTTAATTATGTGTAAAGCGAGTGCCTTTCTTTTATACCCTTTATGATGCCATGATACCTATCCGGAAAAAAAGTAGGTTAAAGATGTTTGAAATAAATATATAAATAAATCCAGTGCACGCACCCTCTCCACTGGTGCGATATGATGAACAAATACAATATCATTTTTTCTGTCGATAAAAAATATAACCTTTTGTGGACTGCACAACTTTCTTCTGACAAACCGTTCTTCCCAGGAAGGCATATCATTACTAACACGTTCCTGGGAAGACAAAAAAATAATAACTTTTAAAGTATATGAAGTAGAATGTAAATACATTGAGTATCATATTGTCTCTGCTACATTCTGTCATAATCCAACAAGTTAGGAACATTTGCTGCTTTTCATGTACTGAAATGGAGGTACCTTTTTGGGTGTTCAGCAAAACCAAAGAGCATCCAACGCAGACAGAAACGATGTTCTTTCCATCATGGGAAGACCTAAAAGTATTTTTATATAGTCCTCGTGCTTCAAAAATATCACAAAAACGATCCCTACCACGCCACACAAGATGCAGACTCAGCTAACTGCCACGATCTGATGCACCTACCTGTAGAAACCTGAAAAAAAATGGTTCACCCTGCGCTCGGGGTTCTAGTATTCGTGTATCAGCGGTACCTCCCACATCCGTAAAATGCTGTCAGCTGATCCAGATATCAACCATTGCCTGTAATCATTAGATAAATTGAGAAGGCATTGAATCAAGATAATAGGACCAAGCACTAACCCAGAAATGTGTACAGCAACCGAGAGGACTTTGTCCAAGATATAGAGTTCAAGAAAAAATCAGAATATCAAGTAGGCGGAAGCCTGATACCAAAGACCAAATCGAGTGCACATAACATTATACTAGAATCCTTACTGAATGTCCGAAAAAAGTCAAACTTTGGAGACTTGGAAATGGTTTCAGCTCCTATACTACCGTGTTCAATGTGCAATCTACGACCCAGATTCAAGTGTATATATTGCACCTTCGTGGTCGGTAAAGAGGGTAGAATATCACTCTGTTGAAAGTTTAGACGGGTCCGCAATACCCGTGGGCATAGATATAAGTCCAGACATCTTTGAAACCTACGGCACAGGTGCGTACTGGTGAGGTGCGCATAAACTTGTGCAGTGCTGAAGACAAGAACTTAGAATAGAGCATACCGTTCAGTAACAAAATCAGAATATGAAGGAACCTGATCGAACAAAGAAAACGTTTTACAACTTGCGCTGCGACAGACTATTGAAACTGTAAAAGAACTAAGCCCACCGCCCGCAATGCAACTTGAGAACCCAAATCAATCTTTTGCACAACCGAGTGACCTATGCTCTTCACAACCTCAGCACAATCATATTCGGGTGGGGGATTGTAGGAGTCTATGTTTGTTGGTAATTTCACTTTCGGTGCAGGCAAACATGCTCTCCCTGCCAAGTAAATCACCATTCGGCATAACATCAAAAGTCAGGAAACATGTCCGGTTCGAAAAGAAAATAAACAAGTTAGATAAGTAATTGCAACTCACCGTCATTTCTTTCACTTGTCCGATTCTGCTCCTCAATCCATATTAATTTTTGGTTATCAGCAGGAGACTGTGTGATGCATATGTACAAGATAAAACGTTTCATGTGTATCAAAATAAAAAAAAAGGAAAATAAAGTTGCATACATTTTCTAAAAGTTGTATGGAAGCTTTTCGGCGAAGACCGCGCATGATTCGAAGAACAAGCTTAGCTTCCCTGAAGTATAATAACCTTATCATTTGCGAGGCCATGAACTAAGACATAAGAACACACCATTTCGATGGAATGAAACGCCGTTTGGGCACTTGAATGGTTTGAAAGTGATCACTTGATCCGATTTCCAGGCGAACCTGAGAAACACCAGAGACAACCGGAATATATAGGCAAACTGTTTAACCTTTATATTATTTTTGTTCGTGATTGGGGGCTGTACCTCGTCGCTGTGAATATCCATCACCGGTATGATGCTCGTGCGGAGTCTACGGAAAAGTTCAAGCTGCAATCACAGGCAACTTCCTCTCAATAAACAGTACATATTCAAACAATTCATGAAAAAATGCGCTAGCACACTTTCCTGCGATTTAGAAACAACAAGCTCTTTTCCCCCTTTCTCATCGAAAACGTTCCTCCAGTAGCTTAAATCGTCAGTTAAACGAATCAAGTGCTCTATCGAGTCGTCCCATTTTTGTTTGACTATTTTGCGACCGTCGACGTCATATCCAACGTGCCCTTCATCTCTATACCACTCACGCGGCACGTCTCCTCTAGCATTATCCATTTCTGAACAAAATGCGCAACTAGCTCAAGGAAAAGATAAACGATTTTTATACTTCAGCATGAAGGAACGGCAGGACTCGCTCGACGTAAATCCTGTTGAACTGAAGTTGAAACAGACTTCTGAGCAGTAAAGATCAAAATGTGACAAGTGACCGAGCTATGCACGCGCGATACCATCGAAGGTAGCTACGAACGAAGTTAACGTATAAACGCGACGTTGTCTGTAGACTACTGTATCTACAGTACAACGTACAGTACTTCCGGAAGTACTTTCGGTACCTTCGAAGGTACACGTACTTCCGTACTTCCGTATGTAGCTATGTACGAAGGTACGAAGGTATTCTATCACTTATGTACCCTACACGTAGCTAGGGCTAGCAGCTAGCTAGGGCAGTGCTAGGGCAATAGTACAACTAGGGCTAATTGATTGCATTCTTCGAATGAAGATAAGTTTATACTTCCGGAAGTACAATACTGTAGTCTATCTAGCTAGCTACCTTCGGTACCTTCGAAGGTACATAGTTACATACCTTCGAAGGTATCCGAACCTTCGTACAGGTACTGTACAGTTGTACCTTCGTACAGTGTAGGGCTACAGCTGTACACTACACGTGTACAGTACTTCCGAATTTATTTATCCCTAGCTACACGTGTACCTACAGGTAGCTAGAATATGCTAGCTAGCTACGAAGGTAGATAGCTATCTACCTTCGAAGGTACTTTCGTACTTTCGTAGATACTAGCTAGATAGCTTATTATTATTTAGGGCTAGCTGTACAACGACGTACTTCCGGAAGTAAGTGCACGACTGTCACGTTGTATAAAACGTGCGCGTTGTAGTCGTGTACCTTCGTACGAAGGTACTTTCGTACTTTCGTACTATTTATAAGCCTACAGTACGTATCTTGTAAAAGGTTCGAAGGTACTTCCGGAAGTATTCTACTGTAGCCATGCACAGTGTAGCTTCGTTCTTACGGACCTTCCTTGCTTATATGATCTCTATAAACAATGACTATTATAAAATAGCTAAAGACTACACCGCGTTTATACACACATACAGTATAGTACGTATAGAAGGTACCTTCGAAGGTAGGTACGAAAGTATGATACCTTCGTACCTTCGTACTTTCGTACACTGCACCTTCACCTACAACTCACCTACAGTGCACGTACCGTTGTACACGTACACGTACGGAATTCGAAAAGAGGAAAGCCTTCCAGTCCCTGCGTTGTTTTACTCGACGCATAGGGCTACCCGGTTCGCGACGCCGTCACGATCGTGACTTCACTAAAAGTTCAAACTTCAGTGATCGTCCTTCTACTCATTCTTCATATTTTGCGTGTACAAAGCGCATGGAAATAACTCCCGCTCCGGACGCGACCTGCAACTCTCAAATGTCCTCCTTGGGCGACAGCGCACGTGTCGGTAAGAAACTGATCTGGCACACGGGCAAGGCTGCGTGGGTCTTCGGCACGTCCTTCCTCCTTCTCGTCGTACCTCTCATCGTACAATTGCACCGGGAAGAGCAGATGGCTGCGGCAGAGCAGGAACAGTTAGGTGTTCTGAACTTAGGTTCCTCTTCTCTGATGACCAACGCTGTTCCGGTGCAGTGAGTTGGGCTCTTACGATACTCCGCGACCCTACTGCCGTTCGCGTTTGATGATCTTCCGATCGCGCACACGCGATCTAGGTTCATGCGCAGTGAGGTGCATAGGTTTACGTTCGTAGTAAATCTTGAAATCATATGTGACTTGGTCAGCTTAACATCGGAAGTCTTCCGCTTGTGTACGTGCGGTCTTATCCCGCTCGATCGTTCGGGCTCACAGAAACTGATCTGTTTAGTTGAAAGTAACTGGGGACTTGTCTGAGAAAGCTCAAATCTAACGTCGCCTGGTGACGAATACAATGAGCGCAGAGTGCATGGAGATTTTATCGTAACGGCGGAAACCGAAGACATACGCTTGACTGCTTATTTCGCGGTGTTACGAGGGGGAAGAGCTGTGGTTGTGGGCTGGACACCCTTCCTTCCTTCGTGAATTCGTATATGGTGACCAAATGAGCGATGAGCAAAGCGAAGATGAACGATTAACAGGTGTGGTTGGAGAATTTACGAGAAGAAGCGCGGCACATCGTTTGCCGTTCGTCTCCCTCTCGTCGAAGTACGGAAAAGTCGAAAGTCTTCCATATGTCGGATACGATTTATAGAGCCCTGCAGTACAGTACGTGTACAGCTGTACACGTACTGTGCACGTAAATGTTCTTCTCATGTTCCGATATTATATCGGATATTCTCTACTGTACCTTCGTTCGATCGATGTCATATTGTATGAAGATAGATACCTTCGTACGAAGATATCTCCACACGCACGTATAAGCGTAGGGCCATCATAAATATTTCCGGAAGACTTCCGCCTACAGTACACGTGGCCCTACAGTAGTCCTACAACGCTCTCTACTCTCTACAACATTGTTCACGTAGCTCGCAAGCAAACAAGGGCTAACGCGTTAACCTTAGTACTCGTGTAGTCATAAGTTTACCTTCGCACGAACGAAGATACACTATCCCTAATAACTTATTAAATACCTTCGTACGAAAGTACTTTCGAAAGTACAAAAATATGCAATGGGCATAGCTAGATAACAACTTAGTATTAGATACACTAAAACTGCTCTAAAACTCAGCTATCTATCTAGTAGCTAGGCTAGCTCGCTAGTCCAGCTATCTTCGCCGTAGACGGGTATGTCTATCACTAGATGAAACAAACTATGCGAGTGGGTCACTGTTGGCTGCAGACGTAGATACGATACTACGTACAGGGTTCTCGAGTAGTGAACGTAGATATCTAGCTAGATAGATACAAATGTTGTATTCGATGCAGATAAAACTTTTGATAAGTTGAACAACTTACTGTATACAGTAGCCTTTCCTAGCTAGCTAGCCCTCGTAAAAAACAACTTATCTATCTATGTACACGAGTTGTACACGCACGTGAGCGTGTATGTATGACTAGCTGACTACTGTAAAAGACTACTGCTATAAGATACAACACTGCTACAACAGTACTTCCGGATAAACGTCATTGTACGTACGAAGGTAGACTACAACTAAGACAGTGCCACGAAGGTTCAATCTGGTACGCGTACAATAATGTCTATGAAGGTATGATATTATGCTATTATCTACGAATGTACTTTAAAGTACAATGCTAGCTACCTTCGTACGAAAGTACAAACTACAAAGTACTTTCGTACATACGAAGGTAGTACGAAAGTACATACTACATAGTACATACCGGTACATAGCCTAGCTTCATACGAACTGATAGGGCTACAACTACACGTACACGCGTTTATACTTCGGATGTAGGCCACACAGATAGACTGATAGAGAGTCCACCTTCGTACTTCCCGAAGTACTTTCGTACTTCCGTACGAATAATCTACTGTATGTAGCTATGTACTTTCGTACTTTCGTACTTAGCATTGTACTTCCGGAAGTACTTCCATAGTACGGAAGTACGAAAGTACTCTATACAGCATGTAGCCATGCACCATGTAGTACACATAAACACTCACGTAACCCTAGCTAGATAGGTAGTACGAAAATAGGTACGAAGGTACTTCCGGAAGCTTGCTTATTAATAGAGTCTAGAGTCTACTAGCTAGCTAGCTAGGTTGGGCTACTGTAGCTACTAGCTAGATAGCCCTACGTGTAGTCGTGTACAACGTTGTACTGTGTCCGTAGCTCCGTACTGTATGTAGCTATGATATGATACAGTATGTACTATGTAGCATTGTACGAAAGTACAGTATAATTGATACGAAAGTACGAAAGTACTTTCGTACTTTATTGAACAGTAGTTGTAGTGTACGAAGGTACAACGTTGTACACGTACAGTACACCGGGGGTTAATAACTTTTAAAAGTATCATAAGTTGTTATTCAGTAGTTGTACAACGTTGTAGTTGTACGTGTACGTGTAACAACTTAAATAGTTTACTTAGTTTTTCGAAGGAAGACTTTTGCGGGTCGAGCGAAATTAGACCGTCGATTGTGAGTTAAAACTGCAGTACTTTGAAATACCTTCGAAGGTACGAAAGTACTTATTTATTTACTTTTTTTGCCGGCAGTCATGTACGTGTTCACGTACAACTACATGTACAGTAAACTACCTTCGTACAGAATTTACTCAGTGTCGAAATTTTAGTAAGTA
>MDSW01191011.1_pt1 | contig 11482 bp, 9 predicted proteins | sample 811171 | NCBI WGS metagenome assembly MDSW01 (sample SAMN05326641, study PRJNA326480) | marine metagenome | isolation source: seawater | place: Atlantic Ocean: North West | collected 2012
AAATGACATCTTTAATGACAGAACCCGGCTTACAGATTATCTGGCAAATCCTAAATAATAGTGTTCTACTTTTGTGCTTTTATAAGAATATATTCGTATTGACTAATTTTTAAAAACCCATACTATCCCAAGTAATCCCATAATGGAAGGTAAATTGGAAAATATAATTATTAATAGGTTTTATAAAAAAAATGTTTTTATCAAGTTACGAAAACAAAATAGACAAGAAAGGACGTGTATCCGTGCCTGCAACATTTAGGTCTCACTTAAATTCAATGGGTTATAATGGATTTATAAGTTATCCTTCTTTTAATCATCTTGCTTTAGAAGCATGTTCTCAAGATAGAATAGAAAAACTATCAAATACAATTGACTCACTTAATCCTTTTGAGGAAAAAAGGGATTTTTTTGCTACATCGATTTTATCTGAAAGTGAGAACTTACAATTTGATACAGAAGGAAGGGTGTCTTTATCTGATAAATTGCTCAATCATGCTAAAATAAAAAATAATGTTTTATTTGTTGGATTAGGAAAGACATTTCAAATTTGGGAACCAAAGAATTTTGAAAAATTTAAAATTCTTGCAAGAAAAAAAGCTTTCCAAAATAGATCTAATTTAAAATGGAAAAATAAACAGGAGGGAGAAGTGTCATGAGTATAAATATTGGTGGAGGAGAATTAAGAGAATTAAAACCTAGAATATTAGTTTTAGGTGTTGGTGGAGCAGGTGGGAACGCAATAAATGCAATGATAGAAGCAGGGATGGAAGGTGTTGAATTTGTTGCTGTTAATACTGATGCTCAAGATTTAAAAATGAGTAAAGCTCATGCAAAAATCCAAATTGGAATGAATTTAACAAAGGGTCTTGGTGCGGGAGCAAAACACGATATTGGTCAAGCTGCAGCAGATGAGTCTTACAATGAGATAATAAGCTTTATGCAAGGTGCAAATATGGTTTTCATAACATCTGGTATGGGCGGTGGTACTGGAACTGGAGCATCACACGTTATCGCTAAGGCGGCTAGAGAATTGAATATTTTAACAGTGGGAGTTACAACTCTACCGTTTTCTTATGAAGGCCCTAAAAGAATGAGAAGAGCAATTGAAGGTTTAGAAGAGTTTAAAAAACATTTAGATACAGTTATCGTTGTACCAAATCAAAATCTTTTTAAAATTGCAAGCGAGTCAACCACTTTTGAAGAGTCATTTAATCTTTCAAATAATGTTTTAAAACATGGGGTGCAAAGTGTAACCGATTTAATGGTTAGACCTGGGATGATCAACTTAGACTTTGCAGATGTTGAAACAGTTATGAGCTCTATGGGTAAAGCGATGATGGGTACAGGTGAGGCAGAAGGAGAAAATAGAGCAATGGCAGCTACCGAGATGGCTTTAAACAATCCTTTAATAGACGATTACTCACTTCAAGGCGCAAAAGGTTTGCTAATTAATATTACAGGTGGAAATGATTTAACATTATTTGAAGTTGATCAATCTGTTAATAAAATTAGAGCAGAGGTAGATCCCGAAGCTGAATTAATATTTGGTGCGATTAAAGACGAGAGCATGACTGGTAAAATTAGAGTATCAATAGTAGCCACAGCTTTAGATGGACATATAAACGAAAATAAAACTGTACTTAATATGGTAACTCGTATCCAAAATAGAAATACTGGTTACTCTGAAAATTTATTTTCACATAATGCTAGGATGGAAAATAACTCTTTTAATTCTATTGATGGCGCAACTGCTCTTAAACTTGATGAGAGCTATGAATTAGAGGAAGATCATAATAACTCTTTTAGTGAAGTTGAAAATAATTTAGCTAATGCAAATCTCACAGGAACACGATCTGACAATATTCAAAATACAATTAAAGAAAATATTCCCTCTGGAGTTTCTATTGAAAGTGCCTCATATATAGAAAATCAAAATGTAAACAATGAAATTAGTAACTCATTAAACTCAGAAAAAAGTGAGGAGGAATATACTCCTAAATTGTTTTCCGAAGATCAAAGCTATCAGTCACAAGATATTATTGAAGATAATGAGCAAGAAAGTGCTAACTCGGAACAATTATTCGATCAAGACATTAGCGAAGATGAGGAATTTGAAATTCCTGCTTTTTTAAGAAAACAAAAGTTTTAATGTTTTTAAATTTATATAATGATCAATCAAACATCATCACTGGAATTTTCCCATTTTCCAGTAATGTTGAATGAAATCATAAACATATCTTCTCCGTCAAAAGGAGGAAGTTTTATAGATTGTACTTTTGGTGGCGGAGGTTTTTCAAAAGAAATTTTGAAATTTCCTAAAACATACGTCAAAGCAATCGATAGAGATAAAAAAGTAGTTTCTATCGCAAAAAAATTAGAGACGAAATTCCCCAATAGATTTGAATTTTTTCAAATTAAATTTAGTGAGCTAGATTCTATTTCTAATACAAATGTCGATGTAGTGATTTTTGATTTAGGTTTATCATCAATTCAACTTGATGATTTTGATAGAGGTTTTTCTTTTAAATCTGAAAAAAAATTAGATATGTCTATGGGGCTTAATGAAATTTCAGCTTTAGAGGTAATAAATAACTTAAGTGAAACTAATTTAAAATGGATAATAAAAATATTAGGCGAAGAAAAAGATGCATTTAGAATTGCAAAAAATATAGTCAAACAAAGAAAAATTAAAAAAATTACAAATACTAAAGAATTAGCTAAAATAATTGAAGACAGTAAAAAAAAAAATTATTTAAAAAAAATAAATCCTTGTACAAAAACTTTTCAAGCATTGAGAATTTTTGTTAACAAAGAAATTACAGAGTTAATATATGGAATAATTAACGCTACGAAGAAATTAAAGCCTGGTGGTAAAATCTTAGTAATAAGCTTCCATTCTATTGAAGACAGAATAATAAAGTTTTTTTTTAATAGTTTTTCAAAAAATAAATCAAGACCGTCTCGATATCATCCTGAAAGGAGTTCCGGAGAGTTGTTTTTATTTGACGAATATAAAAATAAAATATTTAGACCTTCAAAATCTGAGATTAAAAAAAATATTAGATCAAGATCAGCAAAGTTAAGATTTGCTATTAGAAGTAAAAACAATTTTGAGCACCCTAAAGAATTAATAAAAAAATTTAAGAAATATCTAGATTTGGAGGCTATAAATGTTTAATTCAAAATTTATAATTTCATCTTTGGTTTTTATGTCATTTTTAATAATTACATCAGTAATCAAAAATAAAACAAGAATAATTGAAAAAAAAATTTCAATAATAAGTACAAAAATATCATCAAAAGAGAAAAATTTAAATGAGGCTCAACTGGATTTTCATTACCTAACATCACCTGCTGAAGTAGAAAAAAGACTTAACATTATTGGTGGCAAAAATTATCAACCTATTTCTCATTCAAAGATATTTTTAAATATTGCTGACTTTACTGGTGTTAATAGTAAAACATCTAATATTAACGATATAAATGAAAAAAAAATCAAAAAAAAATAAGAATATCAATCAAACCAGTTTTTATTTTGAAGATTATTTAGAAACTAATAAAAAAAATAAAATATTAAAACAAACAAATAATTTTCAAGATAGAATTTACTTACTGTTTTTTTTCTTTTTTTCTCTCATTTTGATTTTTTCAATCAAAATTACTCATATATCCTTAAGTAAAAAAAATATTTTTAACTTAACTGATCAAAGATCAAATTTTTTTTTATTAAGGAGAGATATTGTTGATAGAAATGGGATAATAATTTCTAGAAATATTAACACTTACCATGCTGCGATAGACCCAAAACTAGTAAAAGATAAAAAAAGTTTTTTAATAAAATTACGGCTGAATTTTCCTTATTTACCAATAGACGATATAGATAAAAAACTTAAAGAAAATAAATATTTTCGTATAAAAAAAAGAATTGATTATGTTGAAAAAGAGAAATTTTGGTCTTTAGGTGAAAAAGCAATAAAGTTTGAGCCATTTCAAGCTAGAATGTATACTCATGGTAACTTATTCAGTCATATTATTGGTCAGGTTGATTACGATAATTATGGTATTTCTGGAGTAGAAAAATTTTTCGACAAAGAATTAAAGAATAAAAAATTAATAAAACAACCATTACAACTTTCTTTAGATAGCAATATCCAATATATAATTAACAAAGAACTTAACAACTCAATTAAAACCTTTAATGCAACTGGCGCCGCGGCACTGCTAATGAATGTTAATAATGGAGAAATAATATCGTTAGTATCATTACCAAATTTTAATATTAATCAAAGAAAAACTATTAAGGATACAAAATATATTAATAAAATTACTAAAGGGGTATATGAGCTTGGTTCAATTTTTAAAACTTTTACAGTGGCTCTAGCTCTTGATCATGAAATGGTAAACACAAATACAATTATTAAAAATATACCAAAAAAAATTAAATGTTCAATTCATGAAATCACTGACATGAAAGAGCATCCAAAAGATTTGTCTGTTGAAGATATTTTAGTAAGATCTTCAAATGTAGGTTCTGTGCTTCTAGCGAAAAAAATTGGAAAAGATAAATTTATAGACTTTATTGAAAAAACAAAAATAACTAAAAATCCACAAATTGAATTAGAAGAAGTCGGAGTACCACATAAAATAAGCTGGAATAGATGCAAGTTAGAAACAATTTCTTTTGGCCACGGTATTACCACCACTCCTTTGCAAGCGACAAGTTTATATGCAGCTTTAAGCAATGGTGGAAAATTAATTATTCCTACTTTAGTTAAAGACGTAAAAAAACAACAACAAATCTCGATTGTAAATCCAAAAACAAGCGAAAAGTTAAGAAAAATTTTGAGAAAAGTCGTAGTAAGTGAAAATGGTACTGCAAGTCTTGCAGATCAAAACGGGTATTATGTTGGTGGAAAAACTGGCACAGCAGAGAGTTACGGAAATAATAAAAATAGAATTAATACTTTTATTTCAGTTTTTCCCACAAAGCAACCAGCCTATACTTTATTTGTAATGTTGGAAAATCCAAAAATAAATAAAGACCTTATCTATAACTACCGAGGAGTTAGGACAAAGGCTCCTTATAATACATCCGGTTGGAATTCTGTTTATGTAGCGGGCAAAATAATAGAAAAAATTGGGCCAATTTTAGCCATAAATAAAAAAGAGTTTACTGATCGGTATGTTACTGAAAAAATTAATTAAAGGTATCCCTGAAGTAAAAAAAAATACTTTCATTTCTGGAATTTCAACAGATAGCAGAAAGGTTAAAAAAAATTATATATTCTTTGCGATAAAAGGTAGTAAATTAAATGGTGAAAATTTCATTAAAGACGCAATTAAAAGAGGCGCTTCAGTAATTGTTTGCTCTGAAAGTTATAAAATTAATCATGTTGATAAAGTTATTATTAAAAAAAAAGATGTAAAACATTTTTTAAGCGAAATAGCTTCAAAATTTTATAACTTAAAACCTAAAAATATAATTGCTGTTACTGGCACCAATGGAAAAACATCAGTAGCAGACATATTCTATCAAATATTGAGATTAAATAACATTCCTGTGGCAACTATTGGAACATTAGGAGTTAAATATAATAATAAAATTTTTAAAACAAATCTTACCTCTCCTGATACTATTTCAATTCATAAGTATCTAAATTTTTTGAAAAAGAAAAAAATCGATAATGTAATAATAGAAGCGTCTAGTCACGGTTTATATCAAAAGAGATTAAATCATTTAAATTTTAAAGCAGCAATTTTTACGAATTTTAGTCAAGACCATCTGGATTATCATAAAACAATGAAATCTTATTTGAATGCAAAACTTATATTATTCAAAGAGATTTTAAGTCAAAAATCTATAGTTATCTCAGATAAGAACATTCAACCATTTAAGAAGTTAAAAATAATTTCTCGAAAAAAAAATTTAAAAATTCAAGATATCTCCCAGGAGTTTAATAAAGTTAAAAATAGTTCATATGAGTGGATAAGTGAATTTAGAATAAAAAATATATCTATGGCAATCAAAGCAGTGAAATTATGCGGCATGAAAGATAAATTAATATACAATTCAATTAAAAAATTGAGAGATGTAAATGGTAGACTTGAGTTAATAAAAAAATATCCTAATAATATAAAAATATTTATTGATTATGCTCACACACCAGATGCTTTATTAAAAACTTTAGAGTCTTTAAAAGCAAAATATGGAAATAATATTACTTTAGTTTTTGGTTGCGGCGGTGATAGGGATAAAAAAAAAAGATCAATAATGGCCAAGATCGCTAACAAAAATTGTAAAAAAGTTTATGTAACAGATGACAATCCAAGAAATGAAAATCCAAAAAAAATTAGGAATGATCTCTTAAGACATATTAATTCTAAGAAAGCCTATAATATTGGAAATAGATTTTTGGCTGTAAAAAAATCTTTAATAAATGCTGATCCTAATGAAATAATTTTAGTAGCAGGAAAAGGTCATGAAGAAGAACAAATTTACAAAAATAAGATTAATTACATTTCAGATAAAAAAATTATAAAAAAAATTAAATTAAAAAGGACAATTTTTTCAAAGGAACATCAATATTTTTTAGAAAATGAAAAAATTTTAAATGGAATTTTAAAAGTGAAAAAATTATTAAAATTTAAAGGAGTTTCAATAGATTCAAGAAAAATTAATAAAAATAATTTATTTTTAGCTATTAAAGGTAAAAAAAATGATGGAAATAAATTTATCAATCATGCTTTTAAAAAGGGTGCAGCAGGTGCTGTAACGTCTATAAATATTAGGAATAATAAAAAGAAAATAATTAAAGTAAATAATATAAATTTATTCCTAAATAATTTTGCTAAATCAAAACGTAAAAATACTTTAGCAAAAATAATTTCTATCACTGGTAGCGCTGGTAAAACATCGTTAAAAGATTTGTTGAAAATGCTTCTACAAGATTTCAAGAAAACTTATTCATCACCAAAATCATTTAACAATCATTACGGGGTTCCAATTAGTTTATCTAACCTGAGTTTTGACGATAAATTTGGTATTTTTGAAGTTGGCATGAGTAAAGTTGGAGAAATAAGAAGACTGACAAGTTTAATAAATCCACATATTGGTGTGATAACGAATATAGGTGAAGCCCATATAGAAAACTTTAAAAATGTGCATGGAATCGCAAAAGCTAAATCAGAAATAATTGAAAAAATAAAAACTGGAGGCACTATTGTTTTAAATAGAGATGATAAATTTTTTAATTTCTTATTTAAAAAAGCAAAAACTTTCAAACTTAAAGTTTTAACATTTGGAAGAAACAAAAAGTCAGATGTGTGCTTAAAAAAAGTTATTAAAAAAAGAAAAATTTCTAGAATATTTGTTAAAATTAATAAAAAAAAAGTTGATTTTGAAATCAATGATTTAAATTTTTACAATGTTCTTGCATCTATTGCAGTATTAAAAGCCTTAAGAATTGATATTCTCAAATTCATAAATAAATTTAAACATTTGGAGTCCTCTGAAGGAAGAGGGAAAAAATACATCATATCAAGATATAAGAAAAAATTTAAATTTATTGATGAGAGTTATAACGCAAATCCACTGTCTGTTAAAAGCGCTATAAAAAAATTACATTCAATCAAAAAAAATAAATTTAAGAAATATCTAATACTTGGTGATATGCTTGAGTTAGGTTCTAAATCTAAAAGATATCATCAAGAATTGTCTAAAGTTATTAACAATTCTGATATAGATAAAGTTTTCGTTAAAGGAAAAAAAACAATTTTCACATATAAACATTTAAAAAAAGATAAAAGAGGAAACATGTTACAAAACGATGAAGATATAGATTTAAGTTTAAGTAAAGTGATATCAAATAACGATTACTTAATGATTAAAGGATCAAATGCGACTGGACTTAATAATTTTAGTAAAAAAATGATAAAAGGAGTATAAGTGTTATATAGTTTTCTTACATCTTTAATTGATCAATATTCATTTTTAAACGTTTTTAAGTATCTTACTTTTAGAACTGGACTTGCTGTAGTTACTTCTTTGGTTGTTGTATTTATTGTAGGTGGACCGCTAATAAAATTATTCTCTGAAAAAATGATAACTGGACCAATAAGACAAGATGGTCCAATAGATCATATAATAAAAAAATCTGGTACACCAACCATGGGTGGAGTAATTATAATTATAGGAATTCTTTCAAGTACATTTATGTGGGCAGACCTTAAAAACATTTATGTTTGGACATTAATTTTTGTGTCTTTATCTTTAAGCGCTTTAGGATTATTAGATGACATTCTTAAAATTAAATACAAAAATTCAAGCGGTCTTAAATCAAGATATAAATTTCTCGGTCAAGTGATAATCGGTATAATTACTTTATTTATTTTGATAAAATATTCGGAACACGAATTTTTATATAATCTTTATTTTCCTTTTTTTAAAAATTTAATTTTAAATATGGGTTTATTTTTTATACCTTTCGGATTATTTGTAATTATTGGCGCATCGAATGCTGTAAATTTGACTGATGGGTTAGATGGTTTGGCAACTGTACCTGTGATGTTGGTAGCGCTGTCCTTTACTTTAATTTCTTATGTAGTTGGAAATACTATTTTTTCAGAATATTTACAGATTCAATACATCCCTAATGTTGGAGAATTATCAATATTCTGTGGCTCAGTAGTAGGAGCATGCTTAGGATTTCTTTGGTACAACGCACCTCCTGCAAAAATTTTTATGGGCGATACCGGTTCACTTTCATTAGGAGGTTCACTTGCAGCTATAGCAATTATTGTTAAACATGAAATTGTTTTAGCAATTATTGGAGGATTATTTGTTTTAGAAACAGTATCAGTAATTATACAAGTTGTTTCCTTTAAATTGACTGGAAAAAGAATCTTTAAGATGGCACCAATACATCATCATTTTGAAAAAAAGGGGTGGGCAGAGTCAACTATCGTAATAAGATTTTGGATAATTGCCATTATTTTAGCATTAATAGGATTAGCAACATTAAAATTGAGGTAGAGAATGTTCCAAATTCCAAAACTCGAAGAACTGTCGTTCCTAGTTTATGGATTAGGTTTATCTGGTATTTCAGTTGTAAATTTTTTAAAAAAAAAGAAAATTAAAAATTTTAAGGTTTGGGATGATAAACAAAAAAACTTGTATAAAAATTATCGAACTAAAAATTTAAATAAATCTTTAAATTTAGCTGATTACATTGTTTTATCCCCAGGTATCAGTTTAATTAAAAATAAAAAATTAAGGAAATTTAAAAAAAAAATAATTACCGATATTGACCTACTATATCTTTATAAAAAAAACTTTAAAAGTATAGTTGTCACCGGAACCAATGGAAAATCTACAACTTGTAAATTGATTGAACATTTACTTAAAAAAAATAAATTAAAATGTTTCTTAGGTGGAAATATAGGGACCCCAGTATTAAATTTAAAAAATACAAAAAATAGCTTTATTATAATTGAAGCGTCTTCATTTCAGCTTTCACATTCAAAATTTATTAAGCCAGATTTCGCATTCTTTTTAAATTTTACAAATGATCATCTGGATTGGCACGGAAATATGAATAATTATTTTAACTCTAAATTAAAGATTTTCCGTTTTCAAAATAAAGATAATTTTGCATTAATAAATAAAAAATTTAAAAAAGTTTTTTTAAAAAAAAAGTTTATTAGCAAATGTATTATTTCTGAAGTTAAAAAATATAAAAAGATCAAATACAAAATTAAAAATGATTACTTAAAATTTGAAATAAATGACGAAAATATGAGCTTTGTTTACTCTTTCTCAAAACTTATTAAAATAAAAGAAAAATCTTTTATTCAGTCAATGAATTCATTTTTAGGTTTACCACATAGATTTGAAATTTTTTTAAAAAAGAAAAATATTACTTTCATAAATGACTCAAAAGCAACTTCTTTTAAAGCAACTCAATTAGCTTTATATAGTCTAAAAAACATTTATTGGATATTTGGAGGTCTTCCAAAAAAAAAAGATAGACTTAATATAACAACTTTTAAAAAAAATATTTTAAAATGTTATATAATAGGGAAACATATTAACTTTTTTAAAAATCAAATTAAAAATAAATTTACTTTTTCAGAAACGAAAAATTTAAAAAACACAATTTTACAAATTATAAAAGATGCTAAATCTCAAAAAAACATCAATAGATCTGTTTTATTAAGCCCAGCAGCGGCTTCATTTGATCAATTTAAAAATTTCGAAATTAGAGGAAACGAGTTTAAAAGGTTATGTAAAATATATGCCAAGAAATTCATTTAAATTTTTTCTTATTTATTACTGGAGAAGTATAGACAAAAAAATATTATTATGTTTTTCAATACTATTTTTTTTAGGTTTATTTTTCTCATTTTCATCAACTTCATCACTAGCTGGTGAAAGATTAAATAAAGATTATTATTTTTTTTTTACAAAACACCTTATTTTTTCAATATTAGCAATATCAACTATGATTATGATCTCAATTATAAGAACAGAACTACTAATTAAATCAGTTGTTCCGCTTTTTATAATATCATTTATTTTTTTAGCGTTAGTTCCGATTTTTGGAGTGGAGGTAAAAGGTGCTAAAAGGTGGTTAGACTTATATTTTTTAAGGTTACAACCAATTGAAATTTTAAAGCCACTTTTTATTTTAATTACAGTAAAAATATTAACATTAAAAAGACTTGGCAACTCTCAAGTAAAATATTTTTTTAGTTTTGCAATCTTAATTTCAGTTATTATTCTTCTAATTGATCAGCCTGATTTAGGGCAATCAATACTATTAATTGGCAGTTGGATTGCTACTGTTTTTGTTTCAGGTGTAAATTTAATTTTAGTTTTAATATTTTTTTCTATCTTTTTAATTTCTTTAATTTCTCTTTTATTCTTCTTACCCGAAAAATTTGGATATATAACCAATCGTCTGATGACCTTTTTTGATTCAAGTCAAGGAGATAAATTTCAATCCTCATCAGCCCTTGATGCTATAAAACTGGGCGGATTAACAGGTCAAGGAATGGGAGAAGGAATACTAAAAGATAGCGTTCCTGAAGCTCATACAGACTACGTGATTGCTGTGATATCTGAGGAATATGGTTCTATTGTTTCAATCATGATATTAATAATTTTTTTATATATTTCTTTTAGAATTATTAAAAATTGTTTTATACAAGATGATCAATTTATAAAAATATCTCTTAGTGGATTAGCTACATTATTAATATTTCAGACCTTTATACACGCAGGTGTAAATACTAATTTGTTACCAACAACAGGTATGACATTACCTTTTTTAAGTTATGGTGGCTCATCTTTAATTGGTAGTGCAATATTAGCAGGATTGGTTTTAAACTATACTAAAAATAAAGCGTATTTATATGACTAAAAAAATTTTAATTGCGACAGGTGGAACAGGAGGTCACATTTTTCCAGCCTATAGCTTAGCCA
>MDSW01058060.1_pt1 | contig 11481 bp, 6 predicted proteins | sample 811171 | NCBI WGS metagenome assembly MDSW01 (sample SAMN05326641, study PRJNA326480) | marine metagenome | isolation source: seawater | place: Atlantic Ocean: North West | collected 2012
CCCCCCCCCCCTCCTCCTCCTCCTCCTCCTCCTCCTCCTCCTCCTCGTCTTCGGCGCTTCGTCTGTCTTCTTCGTCGCCCGTCTTGGGTTTCGCGCTGTACAGCACGAGGCTCCCCCTCGGCACCCCCCCGACGTCCTCCTCCAGCTTCACCGCGCCCCTGTAGTGCCACTCCTCGAGCTCGGCGTGCCAGAACGTCTCGAAGGGTTCCCCGGACAACGCGCACGCGGGCTGATTCTCGTCCACGGGCGCGGACACCCTCGCGAGCGCCTCGTTCCGCTCCTCCTCGTTCCGCTTTTTCTTTTCGGCGAAAAACGCGGGCTCGGCGTCCGCCGCCTCCGCGAGCGCGCCCGCGACCCACTGGTCCTGGTCCACGCACCACCGCCGCGAGGGTTTCGTCTCCGCCTTCTTCAGCGCGACGGTTCGCGCGTGGCGCGCGTCCAGGTGCGCGTCGAGCGCCTTCCGCGTCGCGAACCGCCGGCCGGTCGTCGCGCACTTGTGCGCCAGCTGGTCGTACATCGCGTCGACGAGGTACTCGCGGCGCTTTCGGAGCTCGCGGTCGTCGTCGCGCGCGGGATCGAAATCCGCGGCGAGGCGGTCGGGAACCGAGGCGGCGGCCTTCGCGGGAGGGAGCGCCCCGCCGGACCCCATCGCGCTCAGCGACGCGCCGGACCCGGCGGCGGCGGCGAGCTGGCCGCCCGAGGGCGAGGGGCTGATCCCGCCGCCGGAGTGGCCGGGCGCCGGAGAGCCCGACCGAGCCTTGGCGCTCGCGATGGAGCTCAGCAACGCGGAGACGTCGCCCGCCGACGCGAGAAGCGACCCCGCCGCGGACGCCGCCCCGAGCCCCCGCACGGGCGGCGGCGGCGCTCCCGGCGGCGGTGGGAACGCGCCGTAGGGCGCCGCGGCGGCGGTCGGCATCCCCGGCGCGGGCGGGGGAAGCGCGCCGAACGCGCCCGCCGCCGGCGGCGGCGGCGGCGGCGGGTACGCCCCGCCCCGGGGGGGCGGCGGGGGGTAGGCTCCCGGCGCGCTCGTCGCGGGAGCCCCGAGCGCGTTCGGCGGCACCGAGCGCTCGATCTCCCCGAGCGTCGCCTGCGGGAACACGGGCCTCCACGTGTTGAACAGCCTCGCGAGCGATTTGCGCGTGTTTTGGTCGGCGATGGCGTACGCGTCGGCGAAGAGCGTCGGTAAGTTTTTCGCGAAGATGGCGAGGAAGTGGCCGCCGACGTTCTTGGCGATGGAGTCGAGGAGGTAAAATCCCGTGAGCTTGTTCCTCGCGTCCGCGGTTCGGATCCGCTTCTCCACTAGCCCCGCGATCGTGGCGGAGAGGTTGGGGTCCGAGCCGCCGATCTCGCCGGCGAGCATCGTCAGCGAGGTGATGACGGGCTTGGAGTTCACCGTCAGATCGCGGAGCGCGAGCGCGTAGTCGGCGACGACGGAGTCCGAGGAAACGTCCGCCGCCATCGTCGCGACACCGGTGAGGGGCGGATCCGAGGGTGAGGGCGGCGCGAGGGGTGCGAACGACTACCGCGCGCGCGTCGGAATCGATCGATCGAGATGGGTCGGTCGAGAGGGAAAGAAAGACGCCTCCGGCGGATCCGAGGGCCGTCGATCGATCGTTCGTTCGCCGCGCGATTAGGGTTCTCGCGGGTGCGGTCGTGAGGCGCGACGCCCGCGTCGAGCGTCGGCGGTGGAGTGTGGAACCTTCACGGACGTTCAAGAAAAACTACGGCGCGCGCGCTACCGTCGCGCCGGGCGCCAAGCGCCGAACCCCGCGCGTCCGCGAAGACGCCAGATGGTTTTGGCGGGATTCCGAGGAATGCCCCGAGATCCGCCGACCCGACCCGAGACCCCGAAAACCGCCGCGCGTCACCCGACGCGACCGACGAGGAGGGGCTCGCGCGCGCGGCGTGCGGCGCCGACGTGCGCGCGCGCGTGGATGATGACCCCTCGCGCGGAAAACGCGAAGGCGCGCGACGGGCAGAGTGACCCAGAGGGCGCGTCTTCAACGGCGAACGAGAGAAAAACGCGGGGAGAGTTGCGACTGATCGTCACACGCGGGCACACTCAGCAGACAGCATCTCCTCCGTCATCGGGATGTCTCGGCCGCCACGTGGAGGCGGTGGCACTTTTGGTCGCCCTCGCCCCGCGCCTTCCTTCGATGGCGCCGGCGGTCACCGCCGCTCTCGCGCCCTCGGGTCGCCTCCCCGGCGGCGCCCTCGCCCGCGCGTCGTCTTCTTCGCGGCGTCGCGCGCGCTCCCGGCTCCCCCCCCGCCCCGCGTACGGCGTCTCGCGCCCCGACGGCACGTGGGTCGAGAATCCCACAAATCAGTTCGCGCAGCTCATCAACATCGCCAAGGGCAAGCGCGACGTCGTCCAGGCGGGGACGCCGTGCCTGCGCGAGATCGCGGAGCCGATCCCCCCCGACCAGATCGACACGGCGAAGATCCAGGAGCTCGTGCAGGAGATGCTCCAGATCTGCCGCGACCGCGGCGTCGGCCTCGCCGCGCCGCAGATCGGCGTGCCCTACCGCGTCTTCGTCATGGAGGACACGGAGGAGGGCATGTCGGACGTCCCCGCCGAGGACCTCGCCGCGCAGGACCGAGCCCCGTTCGCGGCCAAGGTCATCATCAACCCCACCGTGACCCCAGCATCCGCCGCGACCGCGCTCTTCTGGGAGGGGTGCCTGAGCGTCCAGGGATACAGAGGCTTAGTCCGCCGATTCCTCGCGGTCAGGGTCGAGGGACTCGGCGCCGACGGCGCGCCGGTGGACTTTGTCGCCAAGGGATGGCAGGCGAGAATCGCGCAGCACGAGATGGACCACCTGAACGGCGTCCTGTACGTGGACAGGATGGACACGAGGACGTTCAGGAGGGTGGATAAGCTCGACGAGCCTCTGCCGGGGGACCACCCAGAGCTCGGACCGGCGCCGAAAATCGGACCGTGCGCGGCGGGGGGGGGGGACGTGCGCGCGCGCGGCGCGGACGACGTCGAGGGCTTCATCGGAAAGAAAAAAAAAGCCGCCGCCGCCGGGAACAAAAAGAAACGCAGGAGTCGGTGACGCGCGTACCGGCGCGTCGAGCGAGCCATTCTCACGTCGAACCCGGGTGAATGTTGTCATGAACCATCATCGCGCCGATCGCTCCGTCTCGTGAACACTCCGTCCTCGTCCTCCCCCTCGAGGGACCCTCCGCTACTCCGCGTCGTCCATCGCCTCGTCCGCCTCGCGGACGCCCTCCCCCCACCGCAGCGACGCCGCGCCAGTCTTCGCCGCCTTAGCCTCCTTCGCCTCCTTCGCCGAGTCCCCGTCGCCGCCTTCCCCGTCACGCGCCTTGCGTTTGGCCCCCGCGGGCCGGGGCGGCGCCCGCTTCTCCTCCTCCTCCTCTTCCTTCGCCTTCGCCGCCGGTTTCGCCTCCGCGGCGCTCTTCTCGGGGGGCGCGCCGTTCGGTTTCGCCTCCGCCGAAATCTCCGCCCCGCCCCCCTCCGCCGCCTTCGCCGCCTTCGCCGCCTCCTCCTCCGCCTTCTTCTCGGCCTCCGCCTTATCGGTCGCCTTCTCGGCCTCCTTGGCATCGGCGCTTCCCGCGCCCCCCGCTTCGGCTTCGGCGGCGGCTTCGGCGGCTTCCTTCGCCCTCAGCGCCGCCGCTTCCTTCTCCGCCTTCCTCGCGGCGTCTCGCTCTTTCCTCTTCGCCGCGTCGCGCTTCTTCTTCTTCTCCGCGGCGGCCAAAGCGGCGCGCTCTTGCCTCGCCTCGGCGCTCCTTCCCTTGCGGTCCTCCTCGGCGGCTCTGAGCTCCGCCTCGCGCTCCTTCGCCGCCTTGGCTTGCTGCGCCACCGTCATCGGCGCCGAGGAGACGGGGCCGTTCCACGCGCCTCCGGTCATGCGCTTCGCCTCGGCGTACGCGCGGCGCTTCTTCGCCTGGGCCTTTCTTCGCCCGCGGAACCCCTCCCCCGTCTTTTGGGTCTGGTAGTAGTACACGACGCAGTCCGCGGTGGTTCGGCCGTCGATGAAGGTGGCGATGCGCTTGAAGTTTTTCCCGTAGCTCGAGAACTTCTCGTGGAAGATCTTGCGCTCCCAGTCCATCCACGGCCTGACGAGCTTCGCCGCCTCCATCTCCGCCTTGGGATCCTCGACGAGCGCGTTCCTGCACGAGCGAAACGCCGCGTGGCGCCGCTCCTCGGGGTCCAAAATCTGCGCGGGAAGCTTCACGAGCGTCTTGAGCTGCTCCCGCCGCTGAAGCTCGGCGATGACCTGGAGCTCCTCGTAATCCGTGCGAACCGCCGCGCCCGCGCCGAAGGCGGACCCGCGTGCGCCCCCGCCGCGCGCGCTCCCGCGGACGCCGGGCGTCGGGAGCTTCCCCCCGGGCTTGACCCCGTATTGCTTCTCCAGCCGCGCGCGATCCGCGTCCACCATGCGCACGCGCCACTGCTCGCGGCGCTTGAGGTACGTCAGCGCCAAATCCAGAGCCTTCTCCCGAAGCGCCGCGCGGCGACGCCTGAGGTAGGTCCCGATCGCCGCCTTGACCCCGTCGCGGCTCGGGTCCGACTCGTAGCGAACGTTTCGCGCCGCCACCTCCTCGAGATGTACGCTCGGAAGTTCGCTCGCGAGGGGCAAGCCGCACTCGGACCGGAGGCCCTCGCGCGACGCCTCCGCGAGGCGCGCGTTTCGCGCCAGGATCGCGCGAACGAGCTCGCGGCGGTCGACCCGCCCGGCGAGCATCTTCTGCACGGCCCTCGCCGACGCCCGCGCCGCCTCCTCCGCCTTCTTCGCGTCCGACGTTTGCGCGGGCGCGGAGACGGAGGCGAGTTTTTCGCTCTCCGACGCCAACCCGGCCTTGCGCTTCATCTCCTCGGCGTCTCGCTCCGCCTCCTCCGCCTTCTCCGCGGCTTTCCGCGCGGCTTTCTCGGCGCGCTCGACCGAGGCCCGGACGCCGTCGAGCTCGCGGAGGAAACGCGCCTCCTGGTGCGCCCTCTGCTCCTCCACCTGCTCGCGGTCGTTCTCGTTCTTCTCCTCCGCGTCCGCGAGCTCCCCCTCGAGCGAAGCGATCGCGCCGTCCGTGCGCTCCATCTCAGCCAAAATCTCAGCCTTGCGCCGCTCGATCGCGCCGAGCATCTCGCGCCGCGCCGACGCGTCCGCCTTCGCCGCCGCCCTCTGCGCCGCGCGCGCGACGGGATCCAGCGCCTCGCGAGACGCCGACGCGGAGACCCCCCCCGCGCTCGCGTTCGAGCCGCGGCGGTCGCCGAGCCCGGAACCGCCCGGAACCGCGGAGGAAGACAGCAAAGGAGGCGGCGTGCGGCTGTCCCCGCGCGACGCGTCGATCGCCGACGCGCGGCGAAGGTCGTCCGACGTCGATCCGGGCGCGGCGGGCGGTTTGTTCGACGCGCCGGCGCCGCGACCGAAACCGGCGCCGGCGTCATCCGCGGGTTCCCGAGGAGGCGCGGCGGCGGAATCCGCCTTGGCGGCGGCGGAGGACGGACTTAAGTCCTTGGCGGGGACGGACTTGCTCCTCGCGAGGCCTTGGCCCCACCCGAGCTTCTTCCTCGGCGCGGGGGATCCGGGCTCCGCCGCGGCGATCGCCGCCGCCGCGACGGACGCGACGGGGGGGGCGGAGAGGTGCCTCGCGAGCGACGCGGACGACGGCGCCGCCGGGGCGGTCGACTGCGCCCCCGCCTGGTCGAAGCCGTCGCGCGAGAGCGAGTCGCGGCGGTTGAAGCGTCCGGAGGCGCCGAGCGAGTCGCCGCCGCCGAGCGAGTCGCCGCCGCCCAGCGAGTCGCCGCCGATCTCGCCGGCCTCGCCGATCTCGCCCTCGTCGAAGCCTCGGTCGTCGAAGGCGTTGGTCACGCCGCGCGCGTCGAAGTCGCTCCGGGACGCGGGGTGGTGGTACCCGTCGTACTCGCCCGAGGCGCGGCGCGGGGCGCTCGCGAGGAGGCTCGGGCGGTTCTGGTTCGCGCCGTGCATCATGCTCGGGCGGGAGCCGTGCGGGGGCGCGGGGGCGCCGCGCGAGTCCCAACCCGCGGCGACGACGCGCGGACGATTCGGCGGGCCGCCGTGGTCGTGGCGACGGTCGGGGCCGCCGGGAGGGCCCCAGCCCCCGTTCGGCGGGCGCTCGCCGGGCGGGGGGGCGTTGAACCCGCCGCGATCGTCCTGGCGAGGGAGGGGAGGGGGGGGGCGGGGGCGGTCAGCGGAGAGCGCGCGGCGCGGGGAGGCGTCGAATCGAATCGAATCGATCGGCCGCGAGCGCGGGGCGCGCGTCGGGGCGCGCGGGAAAATCGAGACGCGCGCGGCGCGCACCTGGCGTCGGCGATCGAACCCCCCGGGGCCGTTGTACCCGCGACGGACGTCGTGCGGGTGCCGCCGGCCCGACATCGGTGCGGGACGCGCGGCGAGTGCGGCGCGCCGCGAGAGATGGCGCGCGGCGCGGGGACGACGGGCTGAACCCTAAAGCGCTGGAGGACGCACACGGACGGACGTCGAGTAGAACGAAATCGATCGGGGACGCGGGGTGAAACCGAGTCGCGCGCCGGTTTCAGCGCCCGCGTCGTTGACCCCTCTCACCCGCGATCCGGCCCGCCCGAGGGTCGTTCGACGACGCGTGAGCGCGAGATCATCACGCAGTCCGATGAGGTGCTCTCTCCAGCAGCACACGTCACGCGCAATCGCTCTCGCCACACGCGCGCGCGCGTCGCGGCTCGGATGTCTTCCCTCGCGCGCCTCGCGTCGGCGGCGACCGGCGCCGCCGCCCCTCCGCGCCCGCGCCGCGGCGCTCGCGCCCCGCCGCCCCCCGCGCCCGACCCCGCCTCGGCCTCCCGCCGCGACGCCCTGTTGCGCCTGGGCGCGGCGACGGGTGCCGTCTTGCTCTCCGGCGCGCCCGCCCCCGCGCGCGCGTTCCCCCTCGCCCCCCTCGGCGGCGTCGAGCGCGTGGGCGGGGAGAAGCTTCGGCTCCCGATCGCGGACGTCGCGAAGACGCTCGAGCGCGACCTCGTGGACGGCCAGTACTTCGTCACCGGTGACCTCACGCGCGAGATCTTCGACGACCGATGCCGCTTCGTCGACCCCACGAACGACGTCGTCGGCCTCTCCCGCTACCTCGCCGCGCTCGCGCTGCTCTTCGACCCCGCGACGAGCCGCGTGACGCTCCGAAACGTCCAAGTCACGAGCCCGACCACGGTGGAGACGGACGGGACGCTGGAGGGGTACCTGCGGTTCCCGTGGCGACCGAGGGTGGAGCCGTACGCCTTTCACACCGTGTACACCGTCGACGACGCGTCGGGGTTGATCGTCGAGCAAAGGCAGACGTGGAGCATCTCGGGCGCGAGAGCCATCGCCGAGACGTTCACGCCAAACGTCTCCTCGTGAAACGCCCGACGAGGAAAGGGCGAAGGGGTTCATTTAGGGAGTCGAACGGGGCGGAGCGTTCCTGGTGTGAGAACGAACGATCGATCGACCGCGACATCGTACTACGAAGAGTCTTCTTCTCGAACGCGCGCGGCGGACCTCGCTCTCGGTTTTCTTCTTCACCCGACGAAGTACTTTGCCATCTGCACCTCTTTCCTCTCGAGGCCGCACTTCTCGTAGAACCCCTGGTTCTCCTCCGAGCAGTCGAGGATGACCTTGTAGCACCCCACCATCTCCGCAACGATCGTGAGCGCCCTGACGATGACGACGCCCAGCCCCCTCCCCCTCGCGCGCTCGTCGACGACGATGTCCTCGACGTGTCCGCACGCGCCGCAGTCGCGCGCGAATTTGCGCTCCACCACGAGCGTCCCGCACGCGACGATCCGGTCCCCGTCCTGGATCACGTAGACGTGCTCGGGCCCCGCGCGGATCTCGCCGAGCCTGGCGGCGAACCGCTCGCGGGAGACCTTCGCGGCGCTCGGCGAGAGCTGCGCGAGGAGCTCCAGGAAGCCGCGGTCGACGTCCTCGGGCTCGAGCTTGCGCACGAGCATCTTCTCCCCGTCCTCGTCGTCCGCCGCGCGGCTCGCGGGGACCCAGAGCCATCGCGGCGGCTTCTTGCCCTTGCGCATCGCCGCCTCGCGGAGGAGCACGCCCGCGACGAAGCCCGCGGCGAACCGGATCGAGCCGCCGCCCTGGAGGTACATGCCGCCGCGGTGTTGAGAGGGTGGGGGCGCGGGCGAGGTGACGCGAGGGTCGTGCGACCCCGCGCGCGCCGCGAGCAATGGCAAGAGGTTGTTGGCCCCGCACCGCCCACGTGCGCTCGGGGCGGTGCCAACTCGGACGCGCGAGCCGACGCGGCGCGCGCGATCGCGCCGCGGACGAGCGCCGAACGGCCTTCGGCCGGTTCCGAGAATTCGACCGGGTTCAACCGGGTTGGAAAAAGTTTTTCGACCACACCTCGGCGCTCACCCACTTGCAAGGTTCATCGCGATTTTCGTCGTTGTTAAACGCGAACGTCGTTCGTCTCCCACTCCCCCGCCACTCGCGCGCCCGACTCGCGCTCGACGCGGCGCGTTCGCGCGCGCGCGCGATGGGCCGCGTCACGGTGTTCACGCTCCCCTCGTGCGCGCACTGCGCGCGCGCGAAGGCCCTCCTGACGCGGCGCGGGCACGCGTTCACCGAGATCTCGCTCGCGGAGAGCCCCCGCCGGCGCGAGGACATGACCGCGCTCTGCGCGCGGACGAGCGTGCCCCAGATCTTCCTCAACGACGCGCACGTCGGCGGCGCGGACGACCTCGCCGCGCTCGCGGAGGCCGACCCGCGCGCGTTCGACGCGCGCGTCCGCGCCGCCCTCGCGGCGCCGGACCCCGCGGACCCCAGGCTCGCCCTCGCCCCCCGAGAGGGAAATCGCAATCGCAACGCCCCCTCGCGCGCCGCCGCCGACGTCTTCCCCCCCCTCCCGGAGAGCGTCGCGCTCGAGTCGCGGAAACCCGTCGCCCGGTTCCCCGCGGGCCGCCGCCTCGATCGCGTCGCCGCGGTCCTCCTCGTCGAGCGCGCGCTCGGAGACGAAATCCGCGACCGCGCGAGGGGGCTCACGATACACAAGCGCGCGTTCCCCGGCGACGCGCTCGTGAAAGCGCTCGTCCGAGACGCCGCCGCCGAGCGCGGCGGCGCCGCGAAGACGACGGTCGAAGAGGCGGAGGCGGAGGCGGAGGCGTTCGCCGAGGAGGCGCTCGCCGCGGGCGTTCTGCGTCGCGTAGACGCCGAAGCGTCGCCCGAAGCGTCGCCCGAAGCGTCGCCCGAAGCGTTTCCCGAAGCGTCGCCGCTTCGAAGCGTCTTGAAAACCGTGTTCCCCTTCCTCGAACCGTCGTCTCGCCGAGGCGCGCGACGTTCGTCCCGGGAGGCGGCGTCCTCATCCGCCTCGCGGTCGTTCGACCCGCGGCGGCTGTACCGCCTGCAGCCCGACGCGTCGCCCGGGGTGGTGAACGGGTTCCGCACGCCGAGCTGTTTCGCCGTGACTCCGCCGTCGATTCCTCCCGGACTGAACGGTACCGATCGGGACGCGTACGCGGCGCGTCTCCGCGTCGTCTTTGTCGAGGCGGAGCTTCTCGCGCTCCACGCCGGCGTCGACGCGATCCGCGCGTCGCACGTGGACGCCTTCACCGGTTCGGTCGATTACCGGTCGATGCGCCGCTCGGCCGCGTTCGCGAGGCTCCGCGACGCGCACGCGGTGACCCTGGCGCGCGTCGACGCGGAGGCGGTGGACGCGGCGCGGCGCGTCGCGGAGGAGGAGGAGGAGGACCCCGCGAATCGTCGTCGCCTCTCGGACGACGACGACGATAAAAATTATACTCCGTCGCGGCGACGGCTCTTCCGCGACGCGTCGCTCGCGTTTCTGATCAACGTCTATAACCTCTCCGCGCGGATCGCCCCCGCGACGGTCGGCGCCGCCGCGTCGAGCCTCGCGCGGGGGGCGTACTTCGACGCCGTCCGGACCGAGCTCGCGGGGGTCAGGCTCAGTTTCAACGACCTCGAGAACGGACTCATCCGCCGCAACCGGCGAGCGCCGTACACATTCCGTAGCCAATTCGCCGACGAAACTTCTGACGACGACCTGGCGCGGCTCGTTCGCGCGTTCACGCCCCCCGCCCCGGTCGACCCTCGCGTGCACTTCGCCCTGAACTGCGGCGCGGCCTCGTGCCCCCCCGTGCGCGCGTTCAGAGCGGCGACGCTCGACGCCGACCTGGACCTCGCGGCGCGCGCGTTCCACGAAACCCACGCGAGGTTCGACGCGCGCGCCGGGCGGTTGATTCTGAGCGCGGTGTACAAGTGGTACCGCGAGGATTTCGGCGCCGACGATCGCGAGGTGGCGCTGCGGGCGTGCGAGTGGCTCCCCGGTCCCGAAGCCGCGCGGGTTCGGGAGGCGCTCGGGGTGGCGAAGTCGAACGCGAACGCGAACGCGAACGCGAACGCGAACGCGAACGCGAACGGGGGGGTGTTTCGGGGGTTGGCGTACGAAACGTACGACTGGTCGAGCGACGGGGACGAAACGTCGCCGGCGTTTCGGGGGCGGGCGGACGCGAGCGCGGACGTCGGGAGGGTCACCGGGTTCGCGACGAGCGGGGGTCGACGGTGGGAGTGACGAGACGTTTGGTTCGGGGGGTAGTGTTGTCACGCCGCCGCCGGTTCATCGAGACTACTACGGTTCATCGAGACTACGGCTCGTCGAGACGGCTCCGATGATTCAATCTATGACTCTTCCGCTCGTCGCTCGTCGCTCTCGCTCCTTCGGAGCGCTGCTCGCGCGTCGCGCTTCATGGCGTCCAGCGTGCGTATTCGTCGCGAGTCTTCCCGGTTGATGCGTCCCGACGCGGAGGGCGACCCGGGTACCCGCGGCAGGGGTTCGAACGCGGGGAGGTCCGGTTCCTCGAACCCGACCTCGAGCTCGATCGCGCGCGGGGTTCGGGGAGGGAGCGACGACGCGTCCGCGTCCGCCTCGGTTTCGTTCGTCACGTCCGCCTCGTCGCGCTCGCTTCGGTTCGCCGCGTCGTCCGCGCGCCGCTCGCGGTTCGTCGTCGCTTCGGTCATCTCCACCTCGCCCGCGGACGCGGACGCGGACGCGCGCGCGTCGTCGTCGGGGCGGCGCGCGCGTCCCGACGCGTCCGCGCGCGCGCCGCGCTCGTCCTCCTCCTCCCCCTCGGGGGGGAGGGCGCGGCAGCACGCGGAGGAGACGCCGGGTCGCGCCCCCCGGGTCGCCTCGCGCGCGTCGCGCTGGCGCGCGATCTCGTCCGCGTCGCGGGGTTTGCCCACCCTCGCGAACGCGCGCCGGACGCAGCACAGGGCGGTGACCCAGGGGGGGAAGCACAGACACATGCGCGGCGGAACGCGACTCGCGACCGCGCGCGCCACCGCGCGCCCCGCGCACAAGATGGAGCGACGAGGAGGGCGCGACGAAAACAGACGCGCACCGGAGCGATCGACGACGAGTCGCGCGGTCGTCCGGATGAGTCGTCGCAAAACCGGATGATGACCGATTTTGCGCAAAGTTTTTTTTGCCGGTCACACACTTGACGCGTGCTTTTCGCGCCCCCCCTCC
>MDSW01128318.1_pt1 | contig 11481 bp, 9 predicted proteins | sample 811171 | NCBI WGS metagenome assembly MDSW01 (sample SAMN05326641, study PRJNA326480) | marine metagenome | isolation source: seawater | place: Atlantic Ocean: North West | collected 2012
GTCTTAAGACAAAGTACCATCGGCGCTGAAAGCCTTGACTGCCGAGTTCGGAATGGGATCGGGTATTACACTTTCGCAATAATCACCAGGCATGAGTTTTTACTTAAAAAATTTAAATTAGTAAAGGATAAAAAAAAGATATTAAACATTTATTTATGAGATTTAAGCAACTTTCTGCTCCATAACAAAAATGGTAAATTTAAAATCATTGCAATATTTAGCCAATTATTAAATACATTTCCTGTTGGGGCGAATGGCCAAAGATAAATTGTGATTCCTGATAAAATACAAATTTCAAAGTCAGTAAAAAAATATTTTCCTTTTATTCTTAAAATTAAATGTCTTAAAATAAAACTTAAATAGAAAAAGAGAACAAATAAAAAAAATGCAAAACCAATAATCCCTGTTTCACTTAATATTTGAATATAAGTGTTATGAGGATGATTCGAACATGAATCTCTATGAGTATTGTATCTTTCATCATTACAAATATTTCTAAAATTTTTAACTCCTGCCCCTAAAACCTTATTATCTAAAAAAATCTTGTAAGCTGCTTTATAAATTTCAGTATGTTCTTTTGAGAAAATATATAATCTATTTTTCTCTCTTGTCTTTTTGTCTATCAAGTTCATTTTATCGTCAACTAAATTCATTTGCTTTAGAGTCCTGTCAATTACTCTTTCCTTTGCCGTAGGATTGATTAAGCTAATTATTGATAATAATAAAATACTAGATAATAAAATAGTTAGTCTTAATTTTAGTAATTTTTGAGAAAATACAAGAACAAAGATTGCTGATAGATTAATATAAAAAAAAGCTGATCTTTCCGCACTTAAAAATACTAAAACTTCAGATAAAATAAAGATTGAGATAAACAAATAAAATATTTTTTTTTTTTGTTTGATGATAAGAATTGATAAACCAAAAAAAATTGGCCACAATCTACTAAGATAGCTTCCTAAAATTTTTTCATCCCCAAAAAAACTAGTTACTCTATTTTTTTTCAACTCGTCAAAAAAATATTCATAAAATCCATCAATTATCAAAGCCGTAAAGCAAATAAAGATACAATAGAAAAAATATTTTATGAATTTATCGTCTGTTTCTAAAAAAGCGGTTACTGCAATTACAAAAATTCCATATCTAAAATAAAAAAAGGAAATCTTTAAACTATCTAAATTAAAATTATTTATTATAGAATTTAATAATAGGTAAATCCAAAATATTAAGAAAAAGTAAAAGTACTTATTTTTAAAATATGAAAAATTTTTTACTTTAAAGCAGTAAATTATAAATAATACGCTTATTAACGATACAGATAAGTCAGTGAAAAAAGGACCTGTAATTAAAAAAATTGGAATTAAGGAAAATAAAATAACTGGAAAATTATAGAAAATAATTTTTTCTATTGAAGAATTAAAGATCATATAACTAAAAATAATTATTTAATTTTAACTACTTTATTATCTTGATTTTTATTAAAAGATAAGTTTTCTTTATATTTATTTAGTGAATTTTGTTCAATATGAATATGATCAACAATTTCTGAGTTCGATTTATAAGATTGAAGTATTTTGTCTAATAAATTTTTTACTTCAACTGCCCTATTATTATCTAATAAATTTTTTAAAATATTCAAATCGGACTCTAATTGATTAAATGGAATTGATGGATCACTTGTTTTTTGTATTTTTGAATGGTTCGTTTTTTGAGGGTTGTCCCCAATAAGCAATTCTTCATACAACTTCTCACCTGGCCGTATACCAATAATTTTAATTTCAATATCACCATTTGGATTTTTATTATCTTTAATAGTAAACCCAGACAAATTTATCATTTTATTAATTAAATCTATAATTTTAATACTTTCACCCATATCAAGAACAAATACTTCGGAATGTTTACCCATACTACCTGCCTGAATAACTAATTGAGCTGCCTCTGTAACAGTCATGAAATAACGTGTTACATCCTTATGAGTTAATGTAATTGGTCCTCCCTCTTTAATTTGCTTTTTAAATTTTGGAATTACAGAGCCAGAAGATTCTAAAACGTTGCCAAAACGAACTATTGAAAAATAAGTCCTTATATCCTCACTACTTTCATAAATTCCCTGCATACATAATTCAGCAAGCCTTTTTGAAGCTCCCATAATATTAGTTGGTCTAACAGCTTTATCACTAGATATTAATACTAAATTTGAAACTTTTTTTATTACTGATGCTTTTGCAACAGCTAAGGTGCTAAATACATTATTTTTAACTCCCTCACAAATATTTTCTTCTACCAGTGGTACATGTTTATATGCTGCTGCGTGATAAACAGTTTCAACTTTGAATATTTCAAAAATTTTTTCTAATTTTGCTTGGTCTTGAACATTCATAAGTAACGGAATAATTTTCAAATTTTTATTAAAACTGATTAGTTCTTCAAAAATTTTGTACAGTGCAAATTCATTTAGTTCTAATAATAATAATTTATTTGGTTTTAGTCTTACAATTTGACGACACAATTCAGAGCCAATTGAACCTCCTGCACCAGTTACTACAACAGTTTTTAATTTAATATTCTTATTTAGTAATTCTATATCTGGCTCAACTTGCTCTCGGTTTAATAAATCCTCTATATTTAAATCTTTAATATCAGAAATGGTTATTCTTCCATCTACAATCTCAGATATACTTGGAAGAGTTTTGACAATTAATTTATATTTATTTAATTTTTCAATAATTTGATTTCTCTTATTTCTACCAACAGAAGGTAGTGCTAGAAAAACAAAGTTAATATCTTTAATTTTGACTAATTTTTCTAGATTATTTAAAGAATAGATTTTTTGTCCCAACAATACTTGTCTTTGTAATTCACTATTATCATCTAAAAAACCTACAACCTTAAATTCAGGACTATTTTCTAAAGCTATAACTAATTGTCTTCCAACTTCTCCAGCTCCATAAATTAATACATTTTTTTTATTAGAAGATTTACTTAAAAAACTATAATTACTCGTTAATAAATATTTAACAGCTAATCTTGAGGCAATTATTGCAACAAATAGTAACATTGGCTGAATTATGCCAATTGATCTTGGAACACCTTGTATACCATATACACCAATTACTAAAAAATATAACAACCCATAAACAGATGTAGATGCTGATATGGTAAAAATAATTGACAATCCAGTATAACGAAATATTGTGCGGTATAATCCAAACATCCAAAACATTGGTATTGCAATAGATGTGGATATCAACACTGGATAATAGTTAAAATCCCTAAATAAAATTAACTCTTCTAATCTTAAAAAAAAAGCTAGCCACGTACATAAAATACATAAAGCTATATCTGTTATAATAACAATCACACGCTTTGAATAACGATTTAGGGATAGTATAGTACCTGATATATCTAAAATAAAATTTCTCATAAAATTAATTAAATTAAAGTGAAAATTTCTAAAACTATACTCACTTTTTTAGAAATGATAATAAAGTTTTTACAATATAATAAAAATAATAATATAAATTCATCTGCTTAATCATTTTTAAATCAGTTTTTGCAAGTAGTTTTGGAGTTTTCATATTAATCCCTGATATCTGTGCAAGACCAGTAATACCTGGTTTTACTTTATATACACCTCTCTTTTTACGTTCATTAATTAACCTTTTTTGATTTAATAAACATGGACGAGGCCCCACTAAACTCATGTTTCCAATCAAAACATTCCATAATTGCAAAAGTTCATCTAATTTATACTTTCTTAAAAAATGACCTAATAAAGTAATATTAGACTGATCAACTAAGTGTGTACCACTAGATAATGTATTTATTTTCATAGTTCTAAATTTAACAAGAGTAAAACTTTTAAGATGTAAACCAACTCTTCTTTGAAAAAATATTGGTGATCTTGTGTCTAACCATCCAAAAACAAATATTAAAAAAAATAATGGTAAACATATTAGTAAGCCAATCAATGAAAATAAAATATCTATAAAACGCATTATTTTTTTTGTTTTTATTCTTAGTTTATAAATTCATGATATTAACAATACTTTTATTTATTATCTCCACTGCATATTTATCTTTTGAAAGCATAAAACTTTCTCTACCCATTTTTTGAATTTTTTCATCTTTTTCCTTAAGTAACTGTATCATGGCAATTGCTAAAGATTTAGGATTTTTAGGTGATACTAATAATCCATTTTTTCCGTGCGTGACGGTTTCACGACAACCTGGCGCATCAGTCGTTATAACTGGTCTTCCCGATGCTAAAGCTTCAAGAACAGATCTTGGTGTGCCTTCTCTGTAGGATGGGAGGACATAAAATCTACAAGATGCAATACTTTTTTGAACAGAGGAAATCTCTCCAAGATATTCTACTATACCTTCGTCAATCCAAAGTTTCAGTTCATTAGAAGAAATACTTGACGGGTTTGAGTCTAATCTTCCAGCAAGCTGAAATATTGCTTCAGGAAATTTATCCTTAACAATACGGGCTGCTTCTGCATATTCTCTAACACCTTTATCTATCAATAACCTAGCTAACATTAAAAATATTGGTTTTTTTGAAGGTAGTGAAAAAGGATAAAGTTTAAGATCAACTCCTGATCCATGAATTATGTTAGTCGACATATTGCTATGTATAATTTTTAACTTGTAAAATAATTTCTTATCATCTGAATTCTGAAAAATTATACTTTCAGCTCTCTTTAATCCTAATTTATAAAATAATATCATAAGCTGTCGGACAAGTTTACGTTTAAGTTCATCTCCTTCGGTAAAACCATAACCTAAGCCTGTAATTATAGGAAAAAATCTAATTTTTGGAAAACGTCGCATTGCAACTCCTGCATAAATAACAGGCTTAGCAGTATATGCCATTACAATGTCTGGTTTACATTGAGAAATTGTTAAAGAAATTGACTTGTATGATGAATAATCTTTAAAAGGATTTAAACCAGCTCGTGATAAAAAGTAATTTTTAAAAATAACACCCATGCCTCTTAATCGTGCGGTTAAATTCTCGATATCATGATTTTCTAAAGGTACAAGAACAGTAACCTTATGACCATTATTGATCAAAAATTTAATTAACGAACTACGAAAATTTATCAATGATAACAATTCGCTTGATATAATAAGTATATGTTTTGTCAAAAATTATAATCTTAAGTTAGTATCATCTTTAGAAAATAGATATTTTAAATCGTAAATAACATGAATCTTTTTTCCTAAATTATTAATAAATTGTGATCCCATATTTTTAAATTGTTTATGCGCTACTGCTAAAATAATCCCATCGTATGAATTTGGTATTAGATTATTTATAGGTGCAATGCCATAAATACTCTCAATTTCCTCTCTACTTGCCCAAGGATCATAAAGATCTAAATTACAATTGTATTTTTTTAACTTATCAATAACGCTTGCAACTCCTGAATTTCTTAAGTCAGGGCAATTTTCTTTAAATGTTAATCCCATAATTAAAATCTTAGAATTTTTAATTTTAATGAATTTTTTTTTCATAGCTTTTAATAATTCAGATGCAACGTAAACGCCCATACTATCGTTTAAACGCCTTCCTGCTAAAATAATTTCAGGCTCGTACCCTATATTTTTTGCTTTATAAGTGAGATAATAAGGGTCTACTCCTATGCAATGACCACCAACTAGACCTGGATAAAATGATAGGAAATTCCATTTACTTTCTGCAGCTCTTAAAACTTGCTCCGTATCGATATCCATCTTGTTAAATATAATAGAAAGTTCATTTATTAATGCAATATTTAGATCTCTCTGAGTATTTTCAATTACCTTAGCAGCCTCAGCTACTTTAATACTTTGTGCTCTATGAGTGCCAACTTTAATAATTTCTTTATACAACTTATCAACTAGATTTGCAGTTTCAGGGGTTGATCCAGAAGTGATTTTTTTTATAGAAGATATTTTTCGGTCCTTATCTCCTGGATTAATACGTTCTGGACTATATCCACAGAAAAAATCTATATTAAATTTTAAACCTGAAAAATTTTCTAAAATTGGAACACAATCTTCTTCTACACAACCTGGATAAACCGTTGACTCATAAATCACCAAGTCTCCTTTTTTGAGAATTTTCCCAATAATTTTGGTAGCTAAAAACAATAATTTTAAATCAGGTTTTTTGTTTCTATCGATTGGTGTTGGTACAGCAATGATATAGCAGTTAGAATTTTTTAATTTTTGAATATCATTAGTTAAAATTAATTTATTTGATTTTTGTAACTCTTCTTTTGTAATTTCGAAATTTTTGTCTATTCCAGACTTAAGATCTTTTATTCTTTTTTCCTGAATATCGAAACCAATTACTTTTCTTTTTTTTGCGAATTCTAAAGCTAGTGGTAAACCAACATAACCTAAACCAATAATTACTAATTTTAAATCTTTCATATTATTGATCATATTTTGTAATATTCTTTATACCACTCAACAAAATTTGAGACTCCTTCAACAACTGATGTTGAGGGCTTATAATTAAATTTTTCTTTTAAGTCATCTGTGTTTGCATAAGTATCTTTTACATCTCCGGGCTGTAATGGCAAAAAATTTATTTTTGCCTTTTTCCCCAAAGTTTTTTCTAAAGCACCGATGTAATCCATGAGTTTGACAGGATTATTATTTCCTATATTAAAAATGCGCCATGGTGCCTTACTAGATGCAGGATCAGGCTGATTGCTATTCCAATCATTATTGCTAACTGGTGGATTATCTAAAGTTTTAATTATACCCTGAACAATGTCATCGATATAAGTAAAATCTCTAGTATGTTTGCCATAATTAAAAACATCTATAGACTCTCCTTTTAAAATAGCTTTCGTAAATTTAAACAAAGCCATGTCTGGCCTTCCCCAAGGTCCATATACTGTGAAAAATCTTAGTCCAGTTGTTGGTAATTTGTAAAGGTAACTATAAGAGTGAGCCATAAGCTCATTTGATTTTTTTGAGGCAGCATAAACTGACAAAGGGTGATTGACGCTATCATGTTCTGAAAAAGGTATTTTAGTATTAGCTCCATATACACTTGAAGTACTCGCATAAACTAAATGATTAATTTTATATCTACGACAATTCTCTAAAAGATAAGCAAATCCTACAATATTACTATTGATATATGCAAGCGGGTTCTGCATTGAATAGCGCACACCTGCTTGAGCTGCTAAATTAACAACCATATTAGGATTATGAACTTTGAACAATTTATTCAAATTTTCTCCATCTTTAAGGTCTATTCTAAAATGCTGATAATTTGGATATTTTAAAAGCCTTTGAGAACGCGCTTCTTTAATTTTAGGGTCATAATACTCATTATGATTATCAATCCCCAAAATAGTATCTCCACGCTCTAAAAGTTTAATACATAATGAAGCGCCAATAAACCCTGCAGAACCTGTAACAACAATTTTATTTATATTTTTATTCACTCAAGTTACTTAAATCATCTTAACATAAAACGATAGTCATTTTAATCTAAACAATATTATAATTGTAAAAATATACCTAATTTCCTTATTTTTCTTTACCTTGAACTATATTCCGTATTTTACTAAAAATAGTAGAATCTAAAACTATTTAAAAAAAAAATAGTAAAATTAATATTTCAAAAAGATGTTATCAAAAAAAAGAATTATAAATAAATTAAGGGGATTGTATTTGGATATCTATTTTTATTTTAAAAAAAGTATCTTATTTAAAGATAAATATGGCTTATCTTATTATTTATATGAAAACACAAGACCTAAAGATACTTTTAATATAGGCGTGAGAACAGATGATACATCAGTTTTATATACTATAGACAAAATACTATCCTCATCTAACATGATAGATGATGATTATAATCACTGTATTGATGTAGGAAGCTATATAGGTGTTATTACATTGATGATGTCAAAAACTTTACAAAGAAATAAAAAAAAATGGAGAGTCCACAGTTTTGAACCTTTTCAAGAAACATTTATAAGACTCAAGAAAAATATTCAATTAGACAGTTATTCTAGTAATATTATTTTAAATAATGTTGCAGTATCTGATTTATCAGGTACCAAAACTTTAAAAACTTATCCAAATACACCTGGTCAAAATCATATAGATAACAATGGATTGCAAAATCAAGATAGCAATTCTAATAAGAGTGTCGAGGTAGTAACTTTAAGAGATTATCTGTTAGAAAATAATATTAAGCACGTTAATATTTGTAAAGTCGACACTGAAGGATCAGATGAGCTTGTTATTAAAGGTTTTTATGAATATTTAGAAAAAAGAGCTATAGATTATTTCATTTTCGAATATCAAGATAATAAATCTTATGAAAATATTAAAAATTTATTGTCAACGTATGGTTATACAATCTATTACATGGTAAGAAATGAAAAAATTTTAGTTAGTTCATTAGAAAATTACCCAAAAAATAGTAAATCATTGTTAAATTTAATTGCCGTCTCAACAGATAAAAAAATTAGCTTTAAAAAAGAGTTTAATTTGAATAACAATTAGTGATAATTTAAAGATTATTTTGAAGTTGACATCTTGAATTTAATTTTTGTTTTAGTCCATACTTCATAGTATGATTTTATCATTTTACTTAAACTGTAGTTTTCTTTAATTCTTAATCTAGCCTTTTGGCATTTTTTGTCCCAATTTTTAGTACCAAGTTCTTTGAGTGCTTTCTCTATGGCTATAGATAAAATAATCGGATCATTGGGTTTGACTACCCATCCAGTTTTACCAACAATTAATCCAGCATCTCCAACATCTGTTACAACACATGGTGTACCACAAGACATGGACTCTGCCACAACATTAGGAAAACCCTCTCCATAACTACTACTTTGAACAAAAATATCTAATCCATTCATAACTTGTTTAATATTATCATTTTGACCAATTAACTTCACGCATTTTGACAATTTTAATCTCTTTATTGTTGACATCAAATTAATATTATTTTTATTTATATTTGTGCCTACTAGTACACAAAAAAAATCAATATTCTTAGATTGAAGTAATGAAAGAGCCTCCAACAAATTTAAATGATCTTTTTTTTTGTCATAACGAGCAACATTACCTATTACTGGTTTTGGTTTTTTAATTTTATATTTTTTTTTAAAGGTTAATTTTTGAAATTTATTTGGTTTTAAAATTGATAAGTCAAATCCGTTTGGAATAAATTTAAGTTTTTTTTTAGAATAACCTTCTATTACAAAAAGATTTTTTGCTCTTTTAGAATTAACTATAATTGATTGGGGTATTATATAAGATAATTTTGATAATATTTTTATAATCAAAATAGTTGTCAGTTTTGCTTTACCAATTTTAAAATTTGAATACCTAATATTCCAAACTATATTTTTAATACCTGCCAATCTTGCGGTTATACCTCCTATAAAATCAGCATGAACAAGCCAAGTTTGAACTACATCTGGTTTTAATGAAATAAGAAGTTTTATAAGGAAAAAAAATTTATTTATTGAAAAATACCTTGTATTTAGGCAATAAACTTTAATTCCTAATTTTTTTAATAAACTATAATATTTTCCAGGACCTTTGAGAGAAATTACAACATGTTTGTTAATATTATCATGTTTACAAATTTTAAATAATGTACGCTCTGCACCACCATCTCCCAAACCTGTGATAATATGAATAACCTTCACTAATCTATTTTTATAAAATTATTTATGTTTTTCAAAATATTTTTATTTAATTTCTAATTTTTTTTTAGAAAAAGTAAACCTTGGCAGTAATGGTGCTGCTAACAATATAAACATTATAATAAATTTTGTTCTATGCCTTAATCCTGTTCCAAAATTTGCTATCGCAATTCCATAAACAAAAAGATAAGTAAGTAATATAAAAAAAATAATTCTTAAAGCTGGATCTTCCCATATTGCCTTTCTATTACGAAAAATTAAATATACAAAAAACATATAAAAAAAACTGTCAATCATCCCTAATAAGTGGCTAGTTTTTTTAACCTCCCATGGTAATGGTGAAAAAATTAAATACATTGCTCTTACAGGCATCTTATAAATCAATTCAGTTTCTGATTTAGCAATTACCCAATCGGGATACTTTGCGGAACCTCTGTGAGTCACATAATTTTTATTTAATATATTTTTTGTTAATTGATCAAGATCAGTGATTGTTCCAATTTTTGGGATAAAAATATTATTTAAGGAGTAATATCCAATAAAAAATATTAAAAATATTAGGGAAATTATTGATTTAAGTGTAATAAAACCTTTGAATAATTTTCTTAGTATTTTTTTTATATTTAATAAAACGACCATTACCAAAAACATAATTAAGCCTACAAATGCTCCTCCATGAAATAGCATTGCTCCCATAAAACTAATTATAACTAAAAAAAATGATTTTAAACTGCCAGTTCGAGTCCAATTAGTCACAAAATTTAGCGCAACTAAAAGAAAAAAACAAAAATAAATTTCACGCATCACAAGAGAGGAGTATAGTATCAAAGAAGGAAACAGAGCTGTAAACCATCCAACTTTAATTGCTGCAACATCATCCCAAAGCTTTGCTGCTAATATATAACTCATTAAAATAGAAAGCATTCCAAATAATAAACTTAATGACTGAGCTAACATCATGCTTCGATCGGTCAGAGAATAAATTATTGCTATTACATAACTCACAAAAAAAGAACTATTAAAAGATTGTAGATTAACGTCTTTTCGGAAAGTAGTATCCCATCCTCCAAATGTATATAAAACATTTGGAAAGCCAACTTTAGACCATTCGTATGCTTGAAACTCAAACCAATATGCATCACCTGAGCTATCTGGTAAAGTAATTGAATTATTACTCAAAACAATAGCAAGAATACGTATAAACAATGCAACATATAAAATCGTTGCTAAAGATGGCCAAAGCCTAGCTAAAAATAAAACAAATAAGGAGACGGTTAAAATAGCTGTCAAACCTAAAAGATCAAAATTAATAAGACATAGTAAAACTATAAATATATATGGTATTAATAAAATATCCTTTTTCATTTTTTTTTCTGGAAAAAATTAGAATATTTTTTATTAATAAAAAATGAATTTATAATTTCTATAATTTTTAGATTTGAAAAAATCAATAATGGATAATATGTAAAAAACCATCTTACTTGTACAGAAATTAAATTTACGTGTAAATTTATAACTAAATAATACATGCAAAAGAATAAAATTGACAATAATGCAAATTTATCTTTTTTATTTTGTAATAAAGATTTAATTGAAATTATTAGAGAAATTAAAGTAATTGATAAAATAAAAATATTTATAAATCTAAGTGGTTCTACTAAATTATAATAATTTTTTGATATTTTATGAAATCTTTCAATAATTCTTTTATCATCTTTGTCAAAAATTGGATTTATCAAAATTGTTTTAATTTCAATCATCTCTTCTTTTGTTAATAATTCTGCCATTGAAA
>MDSW01195876.1_pt1 | contig 11481 bp, 8 predicted proteins | sample 811171 | NCBI WGS metagenome assembly MDSW01 (sample SAMN05326641, study PRJNA326480) | marine metagenome | isolation source: seawater | place: Atlantic Ocean: North West | collected 2012
AATTTTATGAAAGAGCTGAGGTAAAAGATTGTGTTGCATATTTGAGAACTGTTTACCAACCTCAGGATGATTTATCCTTTGAGAGAATTCTAAATGTTCCAAAAAGATCTATTGGTGATACTACTGTTAAAGCTATAAACAATTTTGCTAAATCAAATAAATGTTCATTAGAAATTGCTTCAAAAAATCTAATTGAGCAAAATAAGATTAAACCTAAAACTAAAATAGGTCTGAATTCATTATTAAATCTTTTAGGTAAATGGAGGAATGATTTAAATGGAAAAATGAATCATAATAAATTGTTACAAACAATTTTAGATGAGTCTGGTTACAGTGAAATGCTCAAAAATAAGAAAGATTTAGAAAACGAGAATAGATTGGAAAATATCAAAGAATTGTTAAATGCAATGAAAGAATTTGATAACTTAGAAAGTTTTTTAGAACATGTTGCTTTAGCGACATCCTTAGACCAAGACTGGCAAAGTGAAAAAGTTAATTTAATGACAATTCATGCTTCAAAAGGTTTAGAGTTTGACGTTGTTTTTCTTCCTGGTTGGGAGGAAGGTTTATTTCCACATCAAAAAAGTATTGAGGAAAAAGGCGAAAGCGGTCTAGAAGAGGAGAGAAGATTAGCATATGTTGCTATAACTAGAGCAAAAAAACTAGCAAAAATATCTTTTTCTATGAACAGATTTTATCAAGGTGACTGGATTGACAGTATGGCATCACGATTTATTGATGAGCTGCCTGATGAATATATTTTGAAAAATAATAACTTTGTTGATGAAAAAGAAGAGGATTTTGAATTTAATCAAGATATAGATTTTGATAGTGAAACTGAAATTAGAAGTCCAGGATGGATACGTTATCAAAAAAAATTAAAATGAATAATGAGATAAAAAATTTGATAATCTCAAATAACTTGGATGGATATGTTCTTCCTAAGAATGATAATTATTTTACTGAGTATTCTAAAATAAATAATCTTAAATCAATCACAAATTTTTCTGGCTCAGCAGGATTTGCAGTTTTTTTAAAGAAAAAAAAATATTTATTTGTTGATGGAAGATATACTATTCAGGCAGAAAAAGAATGTGGGAAAAATTATGAAATTTGCGAAATTCCATTCATTTGGCCCAAAAATATTTTAAAAAAAAAAATTAAAATAGGGTTTGATCCAAATCTTTTCACACGAGAAACCTTAATTAAGTATTTTGGAAATGAATTTATTTTAATTCCTTTAAGTTTTAAATTCAAAAACATAAACAATAAAGAATGTAATAATCCATTCTATAGTTTAAATCATAAAGTAGCAGGTGAAAGTGAAAATCGAAAAATCAACAGACTAATTAAAATAATGAAAAAAAAGAAGATTGATTATACTTTTATAAGCTCCGGTGAAAATATTTGTTGGCTTTTAAATATTAGAGGAAATGATTTACCCAATTCCCCAATTGCAAATTGTAAAATGATATTGACAAGAGAAAAAAAGATCTATTTTTTTTCAAATCTAAGCAAAATAAAAAATATTAAATTAAGTTTAAAAAAATTTAATATAGTTTTTCTAAATGAAACAGATATCATGAAATGCTTAGAAAATATTAAAACTGGAAATTTTTCAATAGATAGTAAAACTTGCTCAATCTTTGAAGAAAGCTTAATAGGATACAAATTTAAAATAATTGAAAATGAGGATCCTATTTATTTTTTAAAATCAATAAAAAATAATACAGAAATCGAAAATATGGTTAAAGCACACATTGAAGATGGAGTGGCCTTAACAAAATTTTTATATTGGATTAAGCATCGTAGACCAAAAACTCTAACAGAAAAAAAAATTGAGCAAAAATTAGAAGCTTTTAGAAGGAGAAGTGGTAATTACTTATATAAAAGTTTTGATACTATTGCTGGTTCAGGACCAAATGGAGCAATTATTCACTATAGATCTGATAAGTTTTCAAATAGGAAATTACAAGAATCAGATTTACTACTTCTTGATTCTGGAGGACAATATAAATGGGGAACGACAGATGTAACTCGGACTATTTGTTTCTCAGATGTTTCAAGTAGAATAAAAGACGTTTTCACTCGTGTCTTGAAGGGTCACATAGGAGTTGTTTTGGCCAATATCAAAAAAGAGATAAATGGAAATAACATTGACAAAATTGCCAGAAAAAGTCTTAACTCTGCAGGACTTGATTATCGACATGGCACAGGACATGGAGTTGGAGCTTTTCTTAATGTTCATGAAGGACCTCAGGGAATATATAAAAATAATTATGTAAAATTAAAACAAGGAATGATTTTAAGTAATGAACCTGGATATTATGAAAAAAATAAATTTGGAATCAGAATTGAAAACTTGGTTTATGTAGAAAAAAGAAGATCGTCTCTATTTTTTGAAAACCTAACCATGGCTCCAATTGATATAGATTTAATTAATTTTAAAATGCTAAATAAAAAAGAAAAAATTTATTTGTTTAAATATCATTTAAGCGTTTATAATAATCTCTCTCCTTTTTTAAATAATAAAGAAAAAAAATGGCTTATAAATTTAATTTAGTAAGTTTAACCACTCCTTTTGAGATAAGATCTTAATCCCCAACTGTTTAGCTTGTTCAACTTTTCGATTCGTTGGTTTTTCACCAATAATTAAATATTTTAATTTTTTATTTACCGAACTAACAACTGTTCCTGAGTTTTTTTCAATCAATGATTTTGCCTCTGCTCTACTAATGTTTGATAATTTTCCAGTAAACATAAATGTATTATTTAATAGTTTCCCATGTTTATTTAATATTTCATCTTGAATATTCAATATTGAGGATAATTGTTCCACTACTTTTAAATTAAGTTTATTATTAAAAAATTTTTTTAAAGAATTAATTTGAGTATCGCCAATACCATCAATATTCAAAAAATCATTTAATTTATTATTATAAAAAAAATAAAAGAAATTTTTAATAGACTTTGTATGTTCCGCTAAAAGTTTTGCATTTTCAATACCTATATGTCTAATACCAATAGCATATAAAAATCTACCTAGGGTTACTTCTTTTGATTGATCTATTGAATATTTAAGATTTGAAACTGAAAGTTTTCCCCATCCTTCTAGATTTGAAATTTTATTATAATCTAAATTGTATATATCTTGAGGAAATCTTATCATATTTAAATTCCAAAAATTTTCTACAACTTTTTTACCTAAACCATCAATATTCATGGCATCTTTAGAAATAAAATGTTTTATTTTTTCGATTGCAATTTTTTCACAATCATAACCTTCATTTGTACACCTTCTAACAGCATCATATTTTTTAGTTATTTTGTTGAATTCTTTTATAGTTTCAGATCCACATGATGGGCATGTTTCAGGGAAAATAAATTTTTTTGATTTTTTATTTCTTTTATTTATATCAACACTTATAACATGAGGAATAACATCTCCTGCTCTCTCTATTTTAACAGTATCGCCAATTCTTATATCTTTTCTAGTGATTTCATCTTCGTTATGTAAAGTTGCATTAGAAACTACTACTCCACCAATATTTACAGGTTTTATTCTAGCTACTGGTGTTAATGCACCAGTTCTTCCTAACTGAACATTTATGTTTGTTATTTGAGAATATGCACTATTGGCTGAAAATTTATGAGCTATTGCCCATCTAGGAGAATTGGCTGTAAATCCTAGTCTATTTTGCAATTCAAAACTATTAATTTTATAAACTAGACCGTCCACATCATAATCTAAATTAAACCTATCTTTTTCAAATTTTTTGTGAAAGTTGTTTAACTCACTTACACTTTTTAAAACCTTATTATATTGACTGATTTTAAAGCCCCATTTATTTAATGATTTTAAAAAATCTGATTGTTTTTTTATTTTATTGCTATCAAAGAAACCAAAAGTATAAGCAACAAAATGTAAAGGGATTTTACTGGTTTCCTTAGGATTTTTTTGTCTAAGTGATCCTGATGCTGCATTTCTAGGATTAGCAAAGTCATTCTTTAAGCTTTGAAATTCTTTTTTTTTGATAAAAACTTCTCCTCTGATATCTATATCTTTTGGGAAATCTTTGTCAGTTATTTTTTGTGGTATATCTTTTATTGTTTTTAAATTTTCTGTAATAACTTCACCAGTTGTACCATCTCCCCTTGAAGTACCTAAAACTAGTAAACCATTCTTATAAGTCAAGGAAGCTGATATTCCATCAATTTTTGGTTCAACACTATATTCAACCTCAATTTTTTTATTCAAATAATTAAATATTTTTTTTTGGAAATTTTCTAAGTCTTTAGAATCAAATGCATTAGACAATGATAGCATTTTAACTCTATGATTTGACTTTTCGAAATTTTTAGAAGGCTTATAACCAAGTGAATTTGATGGGGATGATGAACTTTTTAAAAAATTGTATTTTTTTTCTAAGTTTAGTACTTCATTTTTAATTTGGTCGTATTCTTTATCAGATATTTTTGGAAGACTTTTTTCAAAATATAATTTGTTATGTTTAATTAGCTCTTTAATCTTTCGTTTATAATATATCTTTATTTCACTCTCTTTCATTACGTAAGTTTATTTAAATAATTCTTTAAATTTTTTTAGAAGTGATTTTTGATTTTTTATATCTTTTTCCATTTTTTGCTTATCATAATTTTTATTTAATATTCTATATGACTCTTCATACCAATCACTAGATTGATAATTATATCCAAGTAAAGCTGTGTATTTCTTGGCCTCTTCAATAAGACCTAACTTATAATTTAATTCTACTAACCTATATAAAGCTTCTTCAACAAAAATAGTCGTGTCATAGTTATTTACAATCTTTTTGTATCTATTCATTGCTGGTATCCATTTTTCTCTTTCAAGATAATAGTTTGCAAGATAAAGCTCTTTTGAAGCGAGTATCTCTTGAATAAATTCTAACTTATATTGTGCATCAGTTGCAAAGTCTGTATTTGGATAATTATTTATGAGTAACATAAAATATTCTCTAGCTTCTACGATCTTTCCTAAATCTTTTTTTTCATCTACTATCAAATTATAATGACAAACTGCTAACAAATAGTAAGCATAATCTGTGTTTGGATGATTTTGATATTTCTCCAAAAATCTCTCCAACTCTAGAATTGCATCACTGAAATACATATCAGAATAATAAGCATATGCAGCCATTAAACTTGATCTAGGAGCCCAAATAGATTGTGGGTATAAAAGCTCTACCTCATTAAATTTTTTCGCAGCAAAAAAAACATCTCCATTATTAAATTCTTTAAGTCCCTCGTTATAGGCCTCTATCATTTGCATTTCTAAATTATCTTCTTTTATTATAGAAACTTTTTCATCTTTCTGTGAACAAGAAAGTAAAATTAAAATTGCGAAAAATCCTAAAAAAATATTTTGGAGTTTCATTTGAGAATTTTAGCAGAATATTTTTAAAATTCTAATTTTTAAGCAATAGATTTTAAATTTTGACGGTTATTCACTAATGAATATGGTAAATTTTTTCCTTTAATTTCAATTAAAGAATAGTTTCTGTTGTCACTAAATACTTTTCTTAATAATTTGTTTGTTAAACTATGGCCTCCATGTCTGCATTTTAGTGAACCAATTAATCTATAACCAACTAAAAAGAGATCGCCCATACAATCTAGGATTTTATGATTAACAAACTCATTTTTATTTCGTAAACCAGTTGAATTAAGTATTTTATCATCTTTTACAACAATTGCATTATCAAGTGATCCACCCTTGCCAAGACCAATTTTTTTAAGTTTTTCTATATCTTCATATAGACAAAAAGTTCTAGAATTTAAAATATCATCTAAATTATCTTCAAATACATTTACTTTATTTTTTTGAGATTTAATGAGTTGATTTCTGTAATTTATTTCAAACTCAATTTCGAGAGTAGTATTTGATTTATCTAATGAGATAAATTTATTTCCCTCCTCTAATTCAATAAGATTATTAATTTTTATCAATTTTATAGGCACATCGCTTTTTTTGAGTCCTACATCTTTTATAATTTTAACAAAATCTTTTGCAGAACCATCTAGTATTGGTACTTCTTGAGAATCTATCTCAACAACTGCATTATCCACTCCTAAAGCTAAAAAAGCTCCCATTAAATGTTCTATTGTTGAAATTTTTACACCGTACTCATTTGATATTGTAGTACAAAGTGTTGCTTCGGATACATTTTCAAAATTTGGAATAACTATATTGTTTTTTTTTAAATCTGTTCTTTTAAAAATTATTCCAGAATTAGGGGAAGAGGGTAAGATATTTAGATTCACCTCTGCACCCGTGTGAATTCCTACACCAGATAGTGAGACCTTATTTTGTATAGTTGACTGTGATAATATCGACATACAAAAAAATATATATAAATGATGGTAAATTTAATATTCAAGTATTATTACAAGAAAATACAATTATTTAGAAAATAGATTAAAAAAACTTTCAAAAAAACCTAATTTTCTTGGTTTTTTTTTGCTCCATGTCAAACTCCGTTCCTCACTTGTATGATAGTTTATGCCTGCAGTACAAATTTTAGAATCGTCATCTTCCTTAAAAACTAGCTCAGAAAAAAATTTTTTAGTCTCAAGATTGAGGGTATTTGATAGCAATTTAGATCCACTACCTAAAAAAATTATTTTTGGTTTTTGTAAATCATATATTTTTTTGAAATAACTATCTTTGATAACTGTTAATTCAACAATTTCATCTAATCTAGCCTCTATTATCTGTTTTAATAGCTTTGTAGAAATTTTTTTTTCTTTTATTTCTAAATACAGATTATTTTTATTGGAGATATTTTTGCTAAGTGAAAATTCATTTTCATCTTTTGTGAATTTTTCTTTTAAATCCTCAGAATAATCATCATTTAATTTAAATATTTTTGAAATATCTTTAGTGATATTATTACCACCAATTGCCTTTGAATTTATAAATTGAAATTTGCTATTTTTATAAAATAAAGCAGTGCTTCTTTCAAAACCAATATCTATAAATATAATATTTTTTGAATTTTCAAAATCTTTTTTATAAAAAAAAGATTTTACATAGCTTGAACAATAAATATTTAAAATATTTAAGTTATTTTTTTTAAATTGTTTGGAAATATCGTTTATTACTGATTTATTTAAGCAGATATATTTTATTTCTAATATTAAAGATTTTATTTTAATTTCTTCAAATATATTTTCTTTTTTTTCGTTGTTATCTACAATTACATCAGTAATAACTGTATGTATAATTTGATCTTTAAAGTTATTTTCTGTTATAATAAATTTTGCCTCATCAACCAAATTATCATAATGTTTTTTTATTAATGTTGGTTGATCAAAGGTTTTTTTAATTGATAGATCAATAAAATTAAATCCTGCAGTGTCGTAAAGAATACTTGCATCAACTAAATGACCTGATATTTTTTTTTCAGCTTCTCTTATCAATTTATCTAAAGATTTTTCTAAATTTTGATTTTCTGCCTCATCACTTATTTTAACTTTTGAGGAATAAATTTTTTCAGATAATTGATTGAATACTCCAATTCTTAAATTATTAGAACCATAATCAATTATAGTTTCGAGATTATTCATTACTATTAGTTAAAATAATTTGATTTTTTACACGTAAATCAATTACTTTAGTATTTATTAAATTACCATTTTTTAATAGTTTTTTGTAAATGTTGATAGACTCTTCTATTTTATTAGAAGGCAACATAAGTGTTTTATTATTAGAGAATAATAAATCCCATCTTTTATTTTTGTAAAAATATAACTTTTCGATATTTTGTGTTTCTAATTCCTGATCATTTAAAATTTTAAGCAAATAAAGATATTCCTTTGTGTTAAAATCTCCAAAAATTGTAGGTATATTTTTAAATTCTTCTATATAATTAGAATTTATGAGCTTTCCATTTTTGCCTATATAAAATATTTCACTATTTATCACAGTCTTACCAACAATTTCAGTTTTGGATAAATTAATATTTATTGAAGAGGGTATAATTTTACTTACATAAATATCTTCTAAAAAATTATACTTTTTAAGTCTTTCTAAAATTTTATCTTCATTTAATTTAAATATATTAATATTTTTTATATCTTTAAATTCACTTTCCAATAACTTTTTTTCTTTAGGACTCAATCCATTTATGATGATTGTTTTTAAATTAAATTTATTATGATAATCTTCTATAAATTTAAAATTAAATATAGATGTTAAAAAAATAAAAAAAAATAAATAAAGGTATAATTTGAATTTATTTATTGATGGACGCATCATTTATTATCTCTTCTATTAGTTGAATAAAACTAATTTTTTGGTATCTAGCGATTTCTGGGACCAAAGAAAGTGAAGTCATGCCTGGCTGGGTATTTATTTCTAGTAAATAAAATTTGTTTTCATAAAACCTAAAATCTGACCTGGACACACCTCGACATTTGAGCAATTTATGAGCTCTCATAGCTATAGAATTAACCTTTTTAAAATTTTCTTTACTCATATTAACTGGAATAATATGCTTAGTCTTTGCACTAGCACTATATTTAGCTTTATAATCATAAAATTTCCTTCTAGGTTTTAACTCTATAATGCCTAATTTTTTATTACCTAGAATAGCTGCTTGTATTTCCCTACCTGGAATATATTTCTCAATTAATATTTCTTTAAATTTCTCTAGCTTTAACAAGTATTTAGTAAAATTTTTTTTATTTGCAATGTATACACCTACACTTGAGCCTTCATTAATTGGTTTTAAAACTACAGGAAATTTTAATTTTTGATCAATCTTTTTCACTAAATTAGTTATTTTTAAATTTTTTTTGAAAGAAAATTTTACATAAGGAGGTGTTAATATTTTATGCTTAATAAACAATTTTTTTGATATTTCTTTATCAATGGCAAGTGATGAGGACAAAACACCTGAGTGAGTATATTTTACTTTCTCTGACTCAAGTATGGATTGAATGAAACCGTCTTCTCCATATCTGCCATGTAAAAGATTTAATACCAAATCCGGTTTAAAACTTCTAAGTTTTTTAACAAAATTACCATCCGGTTCAGTTAATAAAATACGATATTTCTTATTTTTTTTTAATTCTTTTATTACGCTTTTTGCAGTTATTAAACTTATTTCTCTCTCGTTTGAATAACCTCCTGCTAAAATTAATATTTTATTCATTATTCAACAACCACTATTTCTAATTCTAACTTTATACCTGTTTTGTCCTTTACTTGTTTTTTAACAAAATTTATCAATTTCTTCATGTCAGACGATTTTGCATTTTTTTTATTTACAAAAAAATTAGCATGTTTTGCAGATATAAATGCATCACCATAACTTATTTTATCTGAGACACTTGATCTAATTAATTCCCAAACTTTTTTATCAGTTTGTTTAATTGGATTTTTAAAAGTACTACCGCCAGTTTTTATTTTACTTGGTTGAGCAATTTCTTTCTTATTTTTTAAATATTTCATAAATTTTATAATTTCTGATTTATTTTTTTGTTGTCCTTTAAACGTAGCACTTAAAAAAATTACATCTTTAGGTAAATCAATTGATCTATAACTAAAACTTATTTTGTTTGCAGGTATACTTTTAACAATCCCTCTAAAATCCATTAGTTGAACAGAAACAAGAACATCTTTAAATTCTTTATCAAAACATCCAGAATTCATTCTTATGCCACCTCCAATAGAGCCAGGAATGCACGACATAAATTCCAATCCTGAAATGTTATTATCCATAGCAAATTCTGATGCTTTTTTTTGAGAAACAGAGGTCCCTACAATTATTGTTTCTTTGTCTAGTAATGTAATGTTAGAAAAACTTTTTCCTAACTTAATTATTGTACCTTGGTAAGTCTCATCATCGAATAAAACGTTTGACCCATTACCTAAAATAAATATCTTTCCACGTAATGAATATATTTTAAGAAATTCAATTAATCCTTTTAAAGAGTTTGGTCTAAAAAAAATTTTTACTTTTCCTCCTATATTAAACCAATTAAGGTTTTTAATATTCCAATCAAAAAAAACATCACCATCTATAGATAATACTGATTTTTTTATATCCTCAATTTTCATTAAAAAATATTCTTCAAATTTTTCATCCAATTTGATATTGATCCTGCTCCCATACCTACATAAATTTTTTCACCAAATGTGTTCTGTTTTATAAATTTTTTTAATTGGTTTTCGTCTTCAACTTGTATAAGTCTAACTTTAGAATTTTTTATTATTAACTTTGCAAATGATTTATATGTAAAATTAAGTCTTAATTTTTCATTTGCTGTATAAATAGGACATAACAAAACTGTATCAGCCATTTTAAAGGATTTTGAAAATTCTTTTTTTAAATTCATCAGTCTCGAAATTCTATGAGGTTGAAAAACGCAGACAATTTCTTTTTTTTTGTATACATTTTTAACACCACTTAAAACTGAGCTTATTTCAGTAGGATGATGTGCATAATCATCATAAAAGCTTACCTTATTGTGATCAAATAAATGAGTAAATCGTCTTTGCACTCCTTTAAAATTAAAAATTCCAAGTTTAATGTATTTTTCAGGTAATCCGATTGTAAATGCTACTGCAACTGCGGCAGTTGCATTTCTTATGTTATGAATTCCGATCATTGGCAGCTTGATATTTTTAATAGTTTTATTTTTACTAGGAATATTAATTTTTATATCAAAACTTGAAAAATTAGATGTTTGCTTAACATTTATAATTTGGAAATTTGATTTTTTGTTTTTACCGTATGTGTAGAAGTTTTTATTTTTAGTTTTTTTAATTATACTTTTTAGATTTTGGTCGTCATCACAAATAAAGCCTTTACCAACTGATGGAATTTTTTCAATAAATTTCAAGAAACTTTTTTTTAGATTATTTATATTTTTATAAAAATCCAAATGTTCAGAGTCTAGGTTAGTAATAATTGCATATGTAAACGGTATTTTTAAAAAACTTCCATCTGACTCATCTGACTCTGTTACACACCAATTACTTTTTCCTAGTTTGGCAGAATTACCAAATGAATTTAATACTCCTCCATTTATTATAGTTGGATCTAAATTACTTGAAGAGAAAATATTGGATACTAAAGAAGTAGTTGTAGTTTTTCCATGTGAACCGGTCACAACGACATTTCTCATGAAAGACACTATGTGACCCAACATATCCCCTCTTGTATAAATTGGTAAATTTTTTTTTAAAGCCTGTATTACTTCTGGATTATTTTTTTTTATTGCCGATGAAATTACTAAAACTGTGGTTTTTTTTATATTTTCTTTTTTTTGATTCAGAAATACTTTAATTTTTCTATCACTTAATCTTTCAATATTTTTATTATTAGCAATATCACTGCCTTGGACTTTATAACCAAGACCGCTCATAATAAGTGCTAAACCACTCATACCTATTCCACCGATACCAACAAAATGAATAAGTTCGTTTTTTCC
>MDSW01036601.1_pt1 | contig 11480 bp, 10 predicted proteins | sample 811171 | NCBI WGS metagenome assembly MDSW01 (sample SAMN05326641, study PRJNA326480) | marine metagenome | isolation source: seawater | place: Atlantic Ocean: North West | collected 2012
CGAGAAAAAAGTGCTGCGCGAAGTGCTGGTGATCGTCGCCGCCCTGGCGGTGCAGGACCCGCGCGAACGCCCCCGCGATAAACAACAGCAGGCCGACCAGGCCCACCAACCGTTCGAGAACAAGGAATCGGATTTTCTGTTTTTCTGGAATCTCTGGCAGTGGGCCGAGCAGCAGCGTGGCGATCTGGGCCGCAATCCCTATGAAAAGCAGCTGAAAAAGCATTTTCTGGCGCCGTCGCGGATGCGCGAATGGCGGGACACCCACCGGCAATTACTGTTGCTGGCCCGGGAAGAAGGCTGGTCGCTCAATGACGAACCGGCGGACTATGAAAGCCTGCACCGGGCGCTGCTCACCGGGTTGCTGGGCAATGTGATGACCCGCAACGAAGACGGTGAGTGGCTTTCCACCCGCAACCGCAAGCCGCTGCTTTGGCCGGGCTCGTCGCTCAGTAAAGGCGGCGACAAGAAAGCGAAGCTGCGTTGGCTGGTGGCCGCCGAGCAGGTGGAGACCAGCCGCCTGTTCGCGCGCTGCGTGGCGCGGATTGAACCGCAATGGGTGGAGGCGGAAGCGGCGCACCTGATCAAGCGTCAGTATTTCGAGCCGCACTGGTCACAAAAACGCGGCTGTGTGATGGCCAAGGAACAGATCAATCTGTTCGGGCTGATCCTCGCTTCCGGGCGGCGCATGCACTACGGCCCGCTGGAGCCGGAGCTGGCCCGCGAGCTGATGATCCGTGAGGGCCTGGTGGCCGGCGAGCTGACCCGTGAACCGGAATTCGTCGCCGCCAACCGCGAGCGGCTGCAGCGCCTCGAAGAGATGGAACACAAGTTGCGCCGGCGCGACATCCTGGTGGACGAGGAGAGCCGGTTTCTGTTCTACGACCAGCGCCTGCCGTCCGGGCTGTACACCCTGGCGCATCTGGAAACCTGGTACAAAAAGCAGGCCGACGAGCATGAGCGCCAGGCGCTGTTCATGGACGACGAATTTCTGCTGTCCCACAGCCCGGACCTGCAGGGTGGCGCCTTTCCCGATGAGCTGGAATGGGACGGTATGCGGTTGCCGCTGGAATACAGCTTCGACCCCACCGGCGACCGCGACGGCGTCACGGTGATCGTGCCCGCCGGCGCGCTGCAGCAGTTGCACGCGGAACGGCTCGCCTGGCTGGTGCCGGGTCTGTTGCGCGAGAAGCTGGAAGCGCTGATTCGTGGTCTTCCCAAGGCCCGCCGCCGTCATTTCGTGCCGGTGCCCGACTATGTGGCGGCGCTGCAGGAATCGCTGAGCCCGGACCAGCCGCTGCTGCCTGCCATGACCCGCGAGCTGCAGCGCATGACCGGCGTGCGCGTGGAGCAGGAAGAGTGGCGTGAGGACCAGCTGCCCGGGCACCTGCGGATGAACGTGCGGGTCACCGACGGGCAGGGCAAAGTGCTCGCCGAGGACCGGGACCTGGCGCGCCTGCAGCAGCGCTTCGAGGCCCTGGCCGGGGAGCGCGAGGCGTCACCGGCCCGCGAGGAAGTGGTGAGCGGGCGCACCTGGGTGTTCGGTACGTTACCGGCGTGCCAGGAGAGCGAGCAGGGCGGGGTGGTGTTCCGCCGCTACCCGGCGCTGCGCGACCGTGGCGAGGACGTGGCGCTGGAACATCACGCCGACGCCGACGACGCGCACTGGTGGCACGGTATCGGCTGCGCCAGGCTGATGCTGCTGGCACTGAACGAGCAGGTGCGCGGGCTGAAACGGTTCGCCGGCCAGCAACCCGGCTTTCAGAAACTCAAAGCGGAGAAATCGGCCATGGCGCGCGGCGCCCTGGATCAGGCGTTGCTGCGGGCCACGGTGTCCCATTTCCATCTGCACGACCAGCCGCTGCGCGACGAGGCCGCCTTCCGTGAGCGGTTGGACCAGGGGCGCGGCGAGTTCGTGCCGGCGGTGGAGCAGGCTCTTCGCACCTGGGGCGAGTTGTTCGCCGCCTACCGCCGCGTGATGCAACGCCTGGAAAAGAATTTCCCGCTCGCCTGGGCGCACGCCCACCGCGATCTGAAACAGCAGCTCGCCGATCTGTTCAGTGATGATTTCCTGCTCACCGTGCCCAAGGAATGGCTGGATCAATACCCGCGCTACCTGGCGGCGGTGGAGCAGCGTCTTGAAAAGCTGGGCGGGCAGATCGGCCGGGACCGGGCGGTGGTCGCCGAGCTGGAGGAGTTCCGCGAGCGCTATCACCGGCGCGCCAAGGACACGCCGCCGTGGCGGCAGAGCGAGGCGCTGCGTCTGTACCGCTGGATGATGGAGGAATACCGCGTCAGCCTGTTCGCGCAGCCGCTGGGGACCCGGGTGCCGGTCTCCGCCAAGCGCCTCAACCGCCAGTGGGAGGCCTGCTGAAACCGGCCTGAGCCGGCGTCAAGAGCCGGCGAGACGGCGAAATACCATTCCGGCTTTGCGCCGGCCCGGTCATATCCGGATAATTGACCCATTTATGGAACCCGCCCCGAGGTTCCCGACTGTCGCGGCGCTCCCCGGAGTGCCCTTTTTGCGCGAGGACAGGCTTGTGACCCATTCCGTCGTTATCAGCGGTACCGGACTCTGGACCCCCGAACAATCCATCACCAATGAAGAGTTGGTGGCCTCCTTCAACGAATACGTGGCCCGCCACAACGAACGCCATGCCGACGCCATCGAAGCGGGCGAGATGGAGCCGCTGACCGGTTCCAACTCCGCGTTTATCGAGAAAGCCTCCGGCATCAAGCAGCGTTACGTGCTGGACAAGGAAGGCATTCTCGACCCGGACCGGCTGGCGCCGAATATTCCCGAGCGAAGCGACGACGAACTGTCGGTGCAGGCGGAGATCGCCGTGCTGGCCGCCCGCCGGGCGCTCGACAACGCCGGCCTTAAGCCGGACGACCTGGACGCGGTGCTGGTGGCCTGTTCCAACATGCAGCGCGCCTATCCGGCCATGGCGGTGGAAGTGCAGCAGGCGCTGGGCATGGAGCACGGCTGGGGCTACGACATGAACGTGGCCTGTTCCAGCGCCACCTTCGGCATCCAGACCGGCGTCGACGCCATTCGCAACGGTTCCGCGCGCCGCGTGCTGATGGTCAATCCGGAGATCTGTTCCGGGCACCTGGCCTGGGAAGACCGGGACTGCCACTTCATTTTCGGTGACGTGAGCACCGCGGTGATCCTGGAGCGGGCCGAGGACGCCACCAGTGACAATCAGTGGGAGGTGCTGGGCACCCGCCTGCAGACCCGTTTCTCCAACAACATCCGCAATAACTTCGGCTTCCTCAACCGCGCCGACCCCTCCGGTGTGGGCAGCCGCGACAAGCTGTTCCGTCAGGAAGGCCGCAAGGTGTTCAAGGAAGTGTGCCCGATGGTGGCGGAGCAGATCACCGGCCATCTGGCCGATTTGTCCGTGCCGGTGGAAGACGTGCGCCGCATGTGGCTGCACCAGGCCAACCTGAACATGAACGAATTCATCGCCCGCCGGGTGCTGGGCCGCGACCCCAGCCGCGACGAGGCGCCGGTGATCCTGGACGATTACGCCAACACCAGCTCCGCCGGTTCGATCATCGCTTTCCACAAGCACAACAGTGATTTGCCGGCGGGCACCAAAGGGGTGATCTGCTCCTTCGGCGCCGGCTACTCGATCGGCAGCGTGATCGTGAACCGGGTGCGCTGAGCGCGCCGGTTTCACCCCAGCGTCACGGCGGCCGCGGGGGAAACTCCGCGGCCGTTTTTGTTTGTTTTGCGGCCTACACGTAACGTTTACTTGATTCGTGCATCCATATAGTGTCGAAGCCACGGAAAGGACGCTTTTCTGTCGGTTTCACATACAGAATTACACGATCCATATTGGAGAACGATCATGGCTAAACTGAGCAAAATGAATCCCCTGGCCGCCACCCTCGGCGCCGCCTTCGTGGCTTCCGCAATGTCCATTCCGGCGCACGCGGCCGAGAATCCGTTCGGTGCCACCGATCTGCAAAGCGGTTACCAACTGGCCGGTGACCACGCCAAGGACGGAGAAGGCAAGTGTGGTGAAGGCAAGTGCGGCGACAAGAAAGGCGAAGGCAGCTGCGGCGGCGACAAAAAGAGTGAAGGCAGCTGCGGTGGCGCCGCCTGAACCCAGGAGTCGTAATCTATGACGACTTTCCCCGTGACCGGTACCGGTCTGGGGTTGCGGCGGGCCCTGATGGGCCCGCTGTCCCAACCGGGCACCATACCGGTGGATTTTCTCGAAGTGGCGCCGGAGAACTGGATTCCCATGGGCGGCAAGCTGGCCCGTGAGTTTCGTGGTTTCACCGAGCGGTACCCCTTTGTCAGCCACGGTCTCAGCCTGTCCCTGGGCGGACCGGAACCTCTTGATTTCGAATTGCTGGGGAACATCAAACAGTTTCTCGGCGAGCACCGGATCCGCTGCTACACGGAGCACCTCAGCTACTGCAGCGATCACGGCCATCTTTACGACTTGATGCCGATCCCGTTCACCGAGGAAGCGGTGCACTATGTGGCGGACCGCATCCGCCGGGTGCAGGACTTTCTCGGCCAGCGCATCGGTATTGAACACGTCAGCTATTACGCCACGCCGGAGGTGACCGAAAGCCGCCCGCTGGGCGAGCTGGAATTCGTCAACGCGGTACTGGAAGAGGCGGATTGCGGCCTGTTGCTGGACGTGAACAACGCCTACGTCAACGGTATCAACCACGGCTACGACGCCGCCGACTTTATTCGCGGCCTGCCCGGCGAGCGTATTTTCTATGTGCACATCGCCGGCCATTTCGACGAAGCCGAGGACCTCAAGGTGGACACCCACGGCAGCGAAGTGATCGACCCGGTGTGGCGGTTGCTGGACGTCGCCTACGACCAGTTCGGCGTGTTGCCCACGCTGTTGGAGCGGGACTTCAATTTCCCGCCGGTGGAGGAACTAAACCGCGAGCTGGATCGCATCGGCGAGGCCCAGCAGCGCCGCGCCGCGATCAGCCGGAGGGCCTGATGAGCGAGCCGGAATTCCAGCGCCTGCAGCGTTCGTTCGCGGCGCACCTGCGCAATCCGCAACGCCATCCGGCGCCGTCCGGCATCGAAGAGCGGCGTCTGGCGGTCTACCGCCAGTTGTTCTTCAACAATCTCAACGGGTTTCTGGAAAAGGGCTTTCCGGTTCTGCGCAGCCTCTACGACGACGCCGGCTGGCGGCGTCTGGTGCGCGGCTTCTTTGATCAGCACGCCTGCACGTCGCCGTACTTTCTGGAAATTCCGGAAGAGTTCGTTACCTTTCTTGCCGAGACCGATCAACCGGGGGAGGGCGATCCGCCTTTTCTCGCCGAGCTGGCGCACTACGAGTGGATTGAGCTGGTGCTGGACACCGCCACCGACACGGTGCCGGAGCAGGGTGTGCAGCCCGGCGGTGATCTGCTGCGGGGGGTGCCCTATCTGAACCCGCTGCATTGCGTGCTCAACTACCGTTGGCCGGTGCATCAAATCGGCCCGGAGCACCGCCCGGAGACGCCGCCGGAGCAGCCGGTGTGGCTGCTGGTGTACCGCAATGCGGAGGACCGGGTGGCGTTCATGGAAATCAACGCGGTCACCGCGCGGCTGCTGGCATTGATGCAGGAGCAGCCGCTCAGCAGCGGCGAACAACTGCTGCAAACGCTGGGCGATGAAATGGGTTTCCAGGACCGCGTCGCGCTGTTGAGCTTCGGCGCGGATCTGCTGCAGCGGCTTCGCGACCGCGAACTGATTCTGGGCGCCCGCCTGCAACCCACTCCGGCCTGAGAGCGGCAAGGTTGCTCTTTGCATGGCAGGCACCGCTATAATGCGCGGGCCATCACTGATTAGGGAGCTACTGTGCGCATATGGATTGCGGCGCTTGTCTCGGCGCCATTGATTGCCTTATCCCAACCGGTATTCGCCCAGCCGGTACCGGAAACCGCCGGCGAGACCCGCGAAGCCGCGATCCAGTCCGGCGACGACTGGGGCAGCGCCTCGACGCCGTTCGACCAGGCCGGCGGCGCCGGTCGCTTCGCCGAGATGGATCCCTGGCAGGGTTTCAACCGCAAGATTTTCGGCTTTAACGAATTCGTCGACCGCTACGCGCTGAAGCCGGCCGCCAAGGGCTATCGCTGGGTGACACCGGAGTGGCTCGATAACACCGTGACCCGTTTCTTCAGCAATCTGGGCGATATCGGTGACGGCCTCAACTATATTTTCCAGTGGCGCTGGGGCGAGGCCGGCAACAGCCTGGGGCGTTTCGGCATCAATACCACTCTGGGGGTGGCCGGCCTGTTCGACGTGGCCAGCGACGTGGACCTGCGCAACACCGACACCAGCCTGGACGTGACCCTGGGCCGCTGGGGCGTGCCCCGCGGGCCCTATCTGGTGGTGCCGATTCTGGGGCCGTCGTCGGTGCGTGACGCCACCACCATCTATCCAAGCAGCTATTTGTGGCCGGTGAGCTATCTGGAGGACGATCTGGCGCGCTACTCGCTGGCGGCTTTGTACGGCGTCGATCTGCGGGCCGATCTGCTGGACCTGGAGCGCAATATCGTCGGCGACCGCTATACCTTCATCCGTAACGCCTATCTGCAGCGCCGTCTGATGCAGGAAGGCAAGGACGAAGAGCCGGCCCTGCCCGACGAAGACCCGGAGCTGGAAAGCGACGACGGCTGGTAAAGCGCGGGGTAGCCGGGCGCGGGCCCGGCGCTATTCTCCCAGGGCGGCCAGTTTGGCGCGGATAAAGTCGCCGTGGGACACGTACAACAGCTCCGACACCCGCCGGATCAGCTGCTCTTCGTGGCTGTCGGCGTCGCCGTCGGCGGCGGCGATCGCCCACATATCGTAAATCAGCTGTACCCGGGTTTCCGGATCCCAGCGTTGCCGCAGAGGGATGGTGAACTCGAACAGGTCGGTGGCGTTTTCCAGTCTTTGATCCAGCTCGGCGACGATTTCCTCCATCTCTTCCGCTTCCAGATGCCAGCGCTCGCGCACCGCCTTGACCAGCAGGCGCTGCTCGCGCTGATCCACTTCGCCGTCGGTGCGCGCCACTTCCATGAGCAGCGCGGCGGCGGCGCGGTGCAGGTCGTGGTCGCTTTCTTCGCGGGTCTGGGCGGGTGAGTCGGATTCAAACAAACGGGCAAGCCATTTCACGCTGCGATGTCCTCCGCGGTCAGTAATGATTCCAGGGCGCGTTGATCGGCGGCGAAACGGCGAATGCCGTCACTGAGCAGATCGCAGGCCATGGGGTTGTCATTCAATGACCAGCGGAAACGGGCTTCGTTCAGTGCCCGGGCGGGAAGCGCGCCGTCCGGCTCCGCCGGGGCCACCGTGTCCGGGTCCAGGCAGCGCGACAGGGCGCCGTCGTCTTCGGCCAGCTCGCCGAGCAACGCCGGGCTGATGGTGAGCCGGTCGCAGCCGGCCAGCGCCTCGATCTGAGCGGCGTTGCGGAAGCTGGCGCCCATCACGATGGTGTCCAGCCCGCGCCCCTTGAGCAGATGGAAAATCTCGCGCACCGACTGCACGCCCGGATCCTGATTGATATCGGTGATTTCCAGCCCGCGTTTGACGTGCCAGTCCTGAATCCGGCCCACGAACGGCGAGATCAGCGTGGCGCCGGCTTCGGCGGCGGCCAGCGCCTGCTCGGCACTGAACACCAGGGTGAGGTTGCAGCGCACGCCTTCTTCCTCAAGGATGCGCGCCGCCTGGATGCCCTCCCAGGTGGCCGCGGCCTTGATCAAAACGCGTTCCGCCGGCACCTCCAGTTCCCGGTACAGCGCCATCAGGCGGCGCGCCTTGGCGACCGTGGCGGCGGTGTCGAACGACAGCCGCGCGTCCACCTCGGTGGACACCAGGCCCGGGATATGGCTCAGCACCGCCTGGCCGGCCACGCAGGCGAAGGCGTCGGTGCACCAGGTCAGGTCGCCTTCGTGGCCCAGTTCCCGGGCCAGCTCGCGGGCCTGGTCGAGCAGGTGCCGGTAGCGTTCGTCCCGTGCGGCGGCCAGCAGCAGGGACGGGTTGGTGGTGGCATCGTGGGGCCGCAGCTCAGCGATGCGTTCCAGATCGCCGGTGTCGGCGACCACGGTGGTCCATTGTTCGAGTTGTTGGCGTTTGCTGATCATGGCTGACCTCCCTGTGTAGTGGCCCCAGCATAGCCAACCGTGTGCCGGGTCAAAAGGGCCAGGGCCTCTTGGTAGACCTCCGGCGTGGCGTCGTTCTTGTGCACGTGCTGGCTCAGGTGCCGGCGGTAGGCGCGGGCGCCCGGCATCGCCTGGAACAGATTGAGCGCGTGGCGCAGCACATGCTTTGGGTGCACGCCGTCGGCGTAGCGCCGCTCCAGATAGGGAATGAACGCCTCGGCCACCGCCAGCCGGTCCGGCGGCGGGGTGTTCTCGCCGAACACCTGGCGGTCCACGTCGGCCAGAAACCAGGGGTTCATGTAGGCTTCCCGGCCCACCATCAGGCCGTCCACCTGGCCCAGATGGGCGAGCATGCCGGGCACGTCGCGCAGCCCGCCGTTGAGGATGATCTCCATGTGCGGGAAGGCTTGTTTGACGGCGTAGGCGCGCTCGTAGATCAGCGGCGGGATATCCCGGTTTTCCTTCGGCGACAGGCCGTCCAGGATCGCCTTGCGGGCGTGAATGGTCAGGCTGCGGCAGCCGGCCTCATCCATATGGCGGACGAAGCGCTGCAGGAACGGGAAGTCGTCCTGATCGTCGATGCCGATGCGGGTTTTCACCGTCACCGGCACGTCCGTGACGTTCGCCATCGCTTCCACGCAGCGCGCCACCAGCTCCGGTTCCGCCATCAGCACCGCGCCGATCTTGCCCTGCTGCACCCGGTCCGAGGGACAGCCCACGTTGAGGTTGATCTCGTCGTAGCCGTAGTCCGCGCAGATGCGCGCCGCTTCCGCCAGCTGTTCCGGGTCGCTGCCGCCCAGCTGTACCGCCAGCGGGTGCTCGGCGGCGTCGAAACCGAGCAGCCGGTCCCGGTCGCCGTGGATCACCGCCGGCGCCACCACCATTTCGGTGTAGAGCAGCGTGCGGCGGGTAATTAACCGGGCCAGATAACGAAAGTCGCGCGTTGTATACGCCATCATGGGCGCGATGGAAAAGCGCCGGCTGAGCGGGGCAGGGCCGGGGATCGGGGTGTTGAGTGAGGACATGGCGTTATTATCGCACGGCCGCCGCCGCCACGGGAAACCCCCGTTCATGCAAATCCGGGCAAAGGTATATTCCTGTAAAAGCGCCTTGTGAAAGTGGCGTCGTTTGGCTTTGATGACGGTGCGATAACGCAAAACAGGGAGAAAATTATGCTGAGCTGGAGCCTTTTATTTCTTGTCATCGCGATCATTGCCGCGGTTCTGGGGTTTAGTGGTATTGCCGGCACCGCCGCGGGCATTGCCAAGATTCTGTTCGTTGTATTCCTGGTGATCTGGATCATCAGTCTGATTGCCGGACGGCGCTGACCGGAAAGCATGACCTCGCCGTTATGCTGATAACAGGGGCGCATTAGCCTATAATGCGTCCCTTTATTCCGGCCACGGAGTCAGCATGACCGTTCGTACCCGAGTGGCACCTTCGCCCACCGGCGACCCCCATGTGGGGACCGCTTATATCGCGCTTTTCAATCGTTGTTTTGCCCGCCAGCACGGCGGCCAGTTCATTCTCCGTATCGAAGACACCGATCAGACCCGCTCCAGTGATGCCTCGGAGCAGGCGATCCTGGAATCGCTGCGCTGGCTGGGCCTGGACTGGGACGAGGGCCCGGACGTGGGCGGCCCCCATGCGCCTTACCGGCAAAGCGAGCGGGCCGGTGATTACCGGCGCTATGCGGAGCGTCTGATCGCCGACGGCCATGCCTTCAAATGTTTCCGCAGCGCCGAAGAGCTGGACCAGCTGCGCGCCGACCTGAAAGAGCGGGGCGAAAACCGGGCCCTGAAGCCGGCCGATCTGGAACTGCCCGCCGACGAGCAGCAACGCCGCGAGGACGCCGGCGACCCCTATGTGATCCGCATGCGGGTGCCGGAGTCCGGCCGCTGTGAAATCGACGACATGCTGCGCGGCACCGTGGAGCTGGACTGGTCCCTGGTGGACGCGCAGATCCTGCTCAAGTCCGACGGCATGCCCACCTACCACCTGGCCAATGTGGTGGACGATCACCTGATGGAAATCACCCATGTGATCCGCGGTGAGGAATGGCTGAATTCGGCCCCCAAGCACAAGCTGCTGTACCAGTATTTCGGCTGGGACATGCCGGTGCTGTGCCACATGCCGCTGCTGCGCAACCCGGACAAGTCCAAGCTCAGCAAGCGCAAGAACCCGGTGAGCATCAACTTCTACCGCCGCATGGGCTATCTGCCGGAAGCGGTGGTCAACTACCTGGGCCGCATGGGCTGGTCGATGCCCGACGAGCGTGAGCGTTTCACCCTGGAAGACATGCAGGCGGCGTTCGATATCCAGCGCGTGTCCCTGGGTGGTCCGGTGTTCGACGTGGAAAAGCTGAGCTGGCTCAACGGCCAGTGGCTGCATGACCTGTCCGACGAGCAGTTCCTCGACCAGTTGCGCGACTGGGCCTTCAACCGCGATTACGCCATGCGCGTGCTGCCCCATGTGAAGCAGCGCGTGGAAACCTTCGGCGAGGTGGTGGACAAGGCGGGCTTCTGTTTCTCCGGCATGGTGGCCGTGGAGGAAGCCGACTTCCAGCACCCCAAGCACGACGCGGAGGCAATGAAAGTCTGGCTGCAGTTCTACCTGTGGAGCTGTGAGGCGCGCCGGGACTGGCAGCGCGACGGCCTGTTCGCGGACGCCAAACAGCTGGCCGACGCCCTGGAGATCAAGATCAAGGATTTCCTGTTTCCGGTGTTCGTGGCGATCGCCGGCACCAGCGCCAGTTTTTCCGTGGTCGACAGTATGGAACTGCTGGGCCCGGACATCAGCCGCGCCCGTCTGCGTCATGCCATTGACGTGCTCGGCGGCGTTTCCAAGAAGCAAACCAAGAAGCTGGAGAAGGAGTGGGCGGCCATTGTTCCGGCGAATTGAACAAGGCTTGTACAAACGGACTTCCAACTGTCAAAAACCCGGGGTGGATGCTTGACAGGGTAAGGCCGCTGCGTAAAATACGCGGCTCCACACAGGGCGCAGCCCGGTGGGACAGCTTTTGGGGCCATAGCTCAGCTGGGAGAGCGCTACAATGGCATTGTAGAGGTCGGCGGTTCGATCCCGCCTGGCTCCACCAAACACGTCCCCTTCGTCTAGTGGCCTAGGACACCGCCCTTTCACGGCGGTAACAGGGGTTCGAACCCCCTATGGGACGCCAACTCACCTCGTGTGGCTGGAAATGCGGGAATAGCTCAGTGGTAGAGCATCGCCTTGCCAAGGCGAGGGTCGCGAGTTCGAATCTCGTTTCCCGCTCCATCATCGCGATGGTTGACTGACTCAGTGAGGCTGGATGGCAGAGTGGTTATGCAGCGGACTGCAACTCCGTGTACGCCGGTTCGATTCCG